>Ga0163110_10000381_pt1 | contig 20450 bp, 11 predicted proteins | sample CRUFie1St17metaG_FD_108703 | JGI IMG/M metagenome (GOLD analysis project Ga0163110, IMG submission 108703) | Marine microbial communities from the Costa Rica Dome - CRUD Field 142mm St17 metaG | ecosystem: Environmental > Aquatic > Marine > Oceanic > Photic zone | place: Costa Rica: the Eastern...
AGGTACGGGAGCCGTAACAGTATTAGGTAACATAACTACAGATGGTAATATTACCACAGATAATGCTTTAATAAGGGACAACATCCAACACGAGGGAGATGATGATAATGAAATATCTTTTGGTACAGATACTCAAGATTTCAGAACAAACAACAGCTCAAGACTAGATATAAGTAATTCTGGAGTAAGGTTAGGGGGTGCTAATGCTAGAGTTACGACAATCCTAGACGAAGATACTCTGGGTACTAATAGTGACACAGCACTTGCAACACAACAATCAATTAAAGCATATGTAGATTCTCAAGTAGCTACATCTGATACTTTACAAGAAGTAACCGATAATGGTAGTACAACAACAAATGCTATACAATTAGGTAGTAATTTAGGTATAAGTGGAAATACTTTTTATGAAGGAGCATTATCAGGTACGGGAAATATAACAACCACTGCCAATATAACTGCGACAGGTAATTTAACTACTACAGGTGGTATCCGCACTAATATAGATGATTTTGTTGTTGATGTAACTAATACACCTTACAAACAAGTTGGGGTAAATACAAATGTACCAGATGCAAATCTAACTATATCGGGTAATACTGGATTTACTGCTTATGATATGAATGGTGGTGCAGCACAATTTGTTAATGGTAATACTAGGGTTTTATTTGGTAGTGGAGCAGACACTAATGGATTAGAAGTTGGTGATACACTGGTTGTTACAGACTCGTCCGGTGATAGTTTCATTGTGAATATAGCAACTATAAGTCCCCCTTCCAACATATTCCTCACCAGTAATTGGCAAGGTGCTACTGGTAATATTGATGGATTTACATACAACGGACTTGAACCAACACCTCTTAGAGTTTATAATCAGACAACTTTAGCTTTTGAGGTTGATGGTAATAACACTTTTTATGGTGGAGCACTTTCTGGAACAGGTAATATTACCACCACAGGAAATCTGTTTGTAAGTGGCGATACCTTCTACGAAGGAGCATTTTCAGGTACAGGTGATATAATTACAGCAGGTAATTTAGGTGGGTCTAATATAACAGCAAGTAATGATTTATTTGTAACTGGAGATACATTCTATGAAGGAGCTTTATCTGGTACTGGAAGTATTACTACTACTGAAGATATTGGAGGAACTAATATAACAGCTAGTAATAATTTATATGTAAGTGGTAATACCTATTTTGCCGATTCAACTTCTGCTAATGACGGTAGATTAAATTTCGGTGCTAGTGATGATTTAACAATATATCATGATGGTAGTAATTCATATATCCATGATTCAGGAACTGGAAGATTAAATATAAAAGGTGGAGCTGGTGTAAATATTATATCACCAGCTGATGAAAATATGGCAACATTTGAAGGTAATGGAGCGGTTAATCTTTACTACAATAATAATCTAAAGTTTGAAACAACTGATACTGGTGTATTGGTTACTGGTGACATTAAGGGTACAACTTTAACTTCGACAAGTAATTTATATATAACTGGTAATACATTTTATGAAGGAAGTATATCTGGAAGAAGTGACATACAAATATCTGATGCAGGTAAATTAAAATTGGGTGATGCTGGGGATTTAGAAATATATCATAATGGTACAAATAGTTTTATAGATGACGCTGGGACAGGAACAATATTCTATAGAAGTGGTACACAAACTTTCCAGAATGCTGCAGGTAGTAAAACTATGGCTACATTTAATGCCGCGAATTCAGTTGACCTAAGATATGATAATAGTCTAAAGTTTGAAACAACTGATACTGGAATATTAGTTACGGGTGACGGAAAAGCAGATACCCTAACTTCTACAAGTAATTTATATGTAACTGGTAATACTTTCTATGAAGGAGCTTTATCCGGTACAGGTAGTATTACAACAAATAACAAAGTTACCGTAGGAGTTAACCCAACAAATGATATGGATGTAGTCACTAAAGTTTACTCAGAAAACAATGGTAGGTATATACAGAATACTACTTTTTCATTAAAAATATTAAGTAGTAATAACTGGGTAGGATTTAATGCGTCAACAGGTGGATTAAATAGTAGTGGGTTTTTTAATACAGATACAGGTGCTAGTAATTTAACAGATTTATATGCTTATTATGATGATAACTCAAACGTTTTCTTTATGGTACCTTACGCGGGTAAAATAAAAAGATTGGTAATCCAAGGAGGTTTTAGTGCTGGAGCTGCGGTTAATGATGATGTGGAAGTAGAATTAGCCAAAGCTAGTGTATCTGATGGTGGAGTTAAAGGTTCATGGTCACAAGTAACTGGATTCACTAAAACTTTACCAGATAGTAATTCTAAAAGATTTATTTGGGACGCACCAAATCTCGATACAAGTGTGTCACAATACGATGTTTTTCTACTAGCTTTTAAAGGTGAAGATAGTATTAATAATTTTATAACAGCTAGTGTAATAATGGAATTCACTTATACAATAACATAATATTAAAAATAAATTAAAATGGCATTAGATAGTAAAAGAGCGGGTAATATACATAGTAAATCAGGGTCAAGTAAAGCAAAATTAAAAGCTAAATTTGATGAAAATTATCATGACGTAATTAGTGACAATCCAGATGATAACCCTATTTTAGCTTCTTTAATTTATACTATACAAAATTTATCAGAAGATGTAGATTCACTGAGAACTTTTACTGATACTGAATTAAAGGGTTTAATAAATACAAATACAGCAAAGACTGGTATTAGTACCGCTCAAGCAAATGCTATAACAACTAATACAGCTAAAACTGGAATATCAGATGACCAAGCAAATGCCATAACCACAAACTCTAACAAAACAGATGGAAGATATTTGTACCTACCTAAAACAGCAAACTTTAATGCTGATATTTCTAGTGGTCTTGTTTACGTTCCTTTGTCAGATGGTGAAACAGAAGGAACTTCTACTACAAGAAGGACAGTTTTTATATCACCATGTGATGGTCAAGTACACAAAGTTCATATTAGAAGTAATGGTAGTTTGTTAAGTAGTGGTCGTGCAGCAACTTTACAAATAAAAGCATGGTCTGCAGCGGATGGAAGGAGTACTTTAACAGAATTAGAATCAGAAAATGTAGAAACTGTAGCGGGTAACACAGCTATGGTTGCGACATTTAGCTCAAGTTCTGCATTTAGAGTAGGAGAACAAGTTCACATATCTATGCAATTAACAGATAGAGTACCTACAGGGGCAAAAAACTATTATGTAACAGTAGTATTCAAACTAGACCAAAATTCAATGTAACTATTATACAGTTTCCTAATATTTATAAAATAAACACAAATGGGCTTAGACATCACAGCAATTTCTGAAATAGAACCAATAGAAATACCAGAAGATATTGAACTTTGGTCTAATGAATATTATGAGTGGGAAGAAAAACAAAATCTTCCTGGTAGTGTGTGGAATCTATACCAATCATCCAACTTTCCAGAACAAGGTGAAGGATTACCTAATGGTAGTGTAGTATCAAAAGGTGAAGAGTTTGGTCATAGAGCCGGTTCTTATAGTGGTTACAATGAGTGGAGAAGATTATTAGCAAGAGCAGCTTTAGGAATGAGTGATGAAGAAGTTTGGAATAAAATAGATTCTGGTGTCAGTTATAGTGAAGTACCATTTGGTGAACTAATTAATTTTAGTGATGCGGATGGTGTGATAGGTCCCATAGCTTCACAAAAGTTATATAATGATTTTGTTAAGTATGAAGAACCAATAATGAAAAAGTTAGATAGATTTTATTTAAAGTTTGAGGACTATGAAATTGATGGTGAAACCTACGATTGGTTCAAATTTAAATATAAAGATTGGAAGGAAGCATTTAGGGTAGCTTCTAATAATGGTGCAGTAATATTTCATTAAGATGAGTTTAAAAACAATTTTATTAGAAGGTAGAGTTGAAGATGTTTATACTAAACGTATATCTGGTGAGTCACCTCAGATAGAAAAGATATACTATGATGAAATAGTACCAGGGAGTGCAAGTATTAATCCTAATCATAAATATCTAGATTGGATAACTAAAAATTGGAGTCCTACTGATGTAGAGGGTGATGAAATAACACACAACTTAAAAGAAATCCTATTAGCGGTATCAAAATTCGATACCCAGAATCAAAGATTAAAAATAAAAGATTTAAATCAATATAAAAATCTTGAACAACTATTTGATACTCTACAAGAACTAGGACAAACAGCTAGAAGAACTGTAGAGATTAGTGATGAGGTTGATAGAATATATGAAGATAATAGATTTGTTGTTGTTGTACCTAAAACACATAAGTCTTCTTGTTATTACGGTGCAGGAACAAAATGGTGTACAGCATCAAAAGATACTGACTCACACTTCTCAAACTACAAGAGTAATGGAGAACTATATTATATAATTGATAAAACTCTACCAACATCAAGTCCTTACTATAAAGTTGCGTTAAATAAAAAGTTAGCAGGACTAACAGAAGATTTTTGGGACGTACAAGACAAACCAATAACTGATACTACAAAGATTATGACTATTATCCAAAATAGAAAAATGTTAGAGGATATAAGAAATCATTTTGGAGTTAAATTTGAAGAAAGAATTAAACAAGAAAAAGAATTACAAGCAAAAAGACTAAGTCGTAACGAAGAAATGAGAGAAAGAGAAAGACTTAGAAGAATCCAACAAGGTATTGAAGCACAACAAAGAAGAGAAAATGATGAATGGAATCCAGAAAATACCGATGCTAGAGGTTTAGCGGCAAACGCATTAAAAGAATGGTTAATAGAAGAAGGAGAATGGGAAGGAGAAACAAAAGAGGACTTAAGGGGACAATTAGAAGACCTTAGGTCTCAAATGGAAAATGACCCAGATGTAATTGCAGACCCTAATGGGGAAAAAGCTCAGGATTATGGTATGGATATGAATAACATAGAAGATGCTATAGAAGAGGCAGAAAGTGTTTATGATATAATTCCACTATACGACTATTATGGGATGTATGAATTTGAATATGGTGGAGCTGAGTATGCTGTAGGGTTGGATGAATCAGCAGATGAAGCAGCAATAGAAAGAACAAGAAGTTTAATTGATGACATAGGTTATGAAGGATTCAATCCAGGTTTTATGGAATACTATGTGGATGGTGACCAAGTAGCAGATTATGCAGAGGATTGGTTCTGGGATGATATGAGTGAAGCACCAGAAGATTATTTGGATGATGACGATAGAGAACTAACACAACACTCAAAAGATGAAATAGAAAAAATTAACGAAGAAATAGGACGACTCCAAGAAGACTTAGAAGAACTAGACAGTGACGTAGAAATAGAGGTGACCCAAGACCGTATAGATGAGTTAGAAGAAAGAAAAGAAGATATTGAAATGGATGACGATAATTATGAATATACGGAGGAGGCAAAAGATGAGTATGTTGAACGTAGAATGGATGAGGTAAGAAATGACCCAGTTGGTTTCCTTAGAGATTTTGGTATGGAAGAAAGTATAAAAGATTTTATTGATGAGGATGAATTTATAGAAGGTGTTATAGAATCTGATGGTAGAGGACACACTCTTTCATCTTATGATGGTGTTGAAAACGAAGTTTCATTTGACGATGAATGGTATTATATTTATAGAACAAATTAATTATGAAAAACATTAAAGAAATAATAAAAAAATTATTAGAGGAACAACTATCTCAAGAGATAGACGAAGCTAAGAAAAAAAAGAAAAAGAAGAAGAAAAAAGCTAAAAGAGACGCTTGTTATCACAAAGTAAAAGCACGTTATGATGTTTGGCCTTCTGCGTATGCAAGTGGTGCTTTAGTTAAATGTAGAAAAGTTGGAGCTAAAAATTGGGGAAAGACTACAACTAAAGAAGATTATCAGTTAGAAGAAAAATGGTCAAAAAAATATAAAGACTCTATAGATTGCAATAACCCAAAAGGTTTTTCACAAAAAGCTCATTGTGCTGGGAAGAAAAAAAGATTAGAAGAAAAAAGAAAATTAACCAAAAAACCTAGTTCAGAAACTAGTTTAAGAGATTGGTTTAAAAGAAAAGGTGCCAAAGGAAGTACTGGAGGGTGGGTTGACTGTAATGCACCAGATGGTAAAGGAGGTTATAAATCTTGTGGTAGAAAATCGGGGGAGAAGAGAAGTAAGTATCCAGCGTGTAGACCTACACCTTCAGCATGTAAAAGTAAAGGAAAAGGAAAGAAATGGGGTAAAAAATCTAAAAATGAAGCTTTAGATTACCATTTAGATAGAAAAATACCTATTAATGAGTGTGTGTTCAGACATGGTAGTGAAGGACATCTAAAATTTATTAATGAAGCTAGAAATTTTGCAAAAGAAACCAGATACCCATTTAATCTAATAGAAAGAAGTATTTTAAGAAGTGACTTAGGTAAATATGGCATCTACGAAGGTGAAAAAGTACCACTAGACTTACCAATGATTAATGAAGCTGAGTATAGAGGAAAAAAAGTAAAACTTAATAAACCAAAAAGAGGTGGGTCTAAAAAATTCTATGTTTACACAAAAAACAAAAAAGGTAATGTTGTAAAGGTTTCTTTTGGTGATACAACAGGATTAAAAGCTAAAATCAATAATCCTGGGGCGGTTAAAAGTTTTGTCGCAAGACATAAATGTAAAGAAACTAAAGATAGAACTAAGGCAAGTTATTGGTCCTGTAGGTTACCAAGATACGCAAAATCATTAGGATTATCTGGAGGAGGACAATGGTGGTAACATGGAATTTCCCTTTAAAGAAAATATAAAACAAGGTATATTTGAAAGAACATTCTCTCAAGATGTAGATAACGATGAGTTAGTATGGCATCGTGATAGAGAGGATAGAGAAGTTGAGGTTATTGGTGAGACCGATTGGATGTTTCAATATGATAATGAATTACCTTTTGTAATGGAAGGTAAATTTTTTATTCCGATGGGAGTTTATCATAGAGTAATAAAAGGTAGTGGTGATTTAAAGTTAAAAATTAAAAAGTTTTGAAAGATTTAATTAAAAATATATTAAGAGAAAGTTTCTTAACGGAAGCTAAAAAAACATTCTTCAGAAGAGTGAGTTTACCTTATGACTATAACTCAGTGAAAGATTTTGTTGGGTATGAAACCATGTGGGAACATTATAACAAACACTATAAAGGTTACACAACTAAACTAAATGAAGCACTCTCAAAAAGAAAAAATCCCTCCAAAGACATTGAAAAGATTATTAGAGGAATTAAGAACTATGATACATTTACGAGAAATAATGCTGGAGGTTACTATAATCACAGTTTATTTTTTAGAGATTATATAACACCAGATAAAACAGAACTTTCAGATAAACTTAAGAAAAAGATAAATAAAGACTTTGGTAGTTTAGATAACTTTAAAAGACAGTTTGATGAAGAAGCTGCTAAAGTATTTGGTTCAGGTTGGTGTTGGTTAGTATTAAAGAACGGTAGACTTAAAATAGTTAGTACACCTAACCAAGACAATCCTTTGATGGATAATATGGGAGAACCTTTATTAGGTTTAGATGTGTGGGAACACGCTTATTATTTAAATTATATGTCTGATAGAAAAAAATATATAAATAACTTTTGGAAAATAGTTAATTGGGATAAAGTATCTGAAAAATATGAAGAATTAATATGAAAGGATTAAGTAAAATATTGATAGAAGGAAGAGTAGAGGATGCACAAAAGTATTTTGAAAATGCTGTTGGGTCTTGGCCTGTTGCAGAACCAGGTAATCCAGCTGGGGTTGGTGTAGGTACTAATTTACAAAGTGTATTAAACCATTTTGTTAATGAGGACCCTTCAGGTAATAACAAATATCTTATGTGGATGATTAAGACATACCTTAATGAAGAATCAACCGCACCATTCGAAATAACATCTGTAGTTAAAAGATTTCACAAAAATTTAGATAGGTTAACACCAGCATTTATAATGAACATGGACGTTAATTTTGGTCCTAACAGTAGAATACCTACCTCACCAAAGAATATAGATTCTTACGATGATTTGGATACCCTAGAAAGAGTAATGGATGAGATGGATGCCGTTCAAACCAAAAAAGAAAAAGAAAAGGAAGCAAAAAAAGGTGTAGATAAACTATACGAAGATAATAGATGGTTATTAGTTAAACCAAATACGTATGAAGGTTCTTGTTATTATGGTTCAGCAACTAAATGGTGTACCGCATCTAAGGACTATCCTAAACATTTTGAAGACTATTCAAAAAGAGGATTACTATTTTATATAATTGATAAAACCAAAGATGTTGGTGATTTCTTTAAAATAGCATTATTTAAAAAATGGAATGGAGATGAGGAATGGTATGATAGAGCAGACAACAGATTAGAAGGTAGTACGGTGAAAGCTATTGAATCTCTTTTACCATTAGAACTGACTAATGCTATTGAAGAAGAATTTATAGGTGAAGAACCAGAAGACACGAATCTAACTTTGCTCCAGTTTAAATCAAATCTAAATACATACATCCTAAATCTACCAAGACCAATAACAATTAGTACCGAAACAGGAAAGTGGGAATTAGAAGTAAATTCTACAGGAAGTTGGGAATGGGCAGGACAAGACCCAAGAGTTGAACTTATGGCAACCCCATTTTATGAAGGTAATGAGGAGATGTCAGTTTACTTTAGAACTGACGATGATGACCTAGGCCAACCAGCACTAGAGTATAGAGATTATTATGATTTACAAGATTTAAGTACTGAGTATTTAGGTCCAGGACCAAACTATCGATGGAACTATCTAACTACTGACACTGATAACTTTATACGATTCGCTAATGAAAAAGCATTTCTTAGAAACATATACATCCCTCTTGTTAGGAAAGCACTAAAAAATCCAGCATTAAAAGATTATACCGGTCTAGACTATACTACTTGGGATTCTCAATCATATGTATCATCTTATACGTTTAAGTACCCACCTAAACAAGGTGGTATGACACAATTATTTACAGACTACTTAAAAGATAACCCAAAAAGTACACCAAATCAATTCTATGAAGATGTGTTAGGTCGCCCTAGACCTAGAGCTCACAACAATATGTTCTTTGCCGCAATCAAAGATTCTGGTATTGTTAAAATGGAAAGACAAGGAAGACAGTTCGTGTATAGTTTAGGACCAAATTACGAAGCTTGGACTCAAGGAAAATTACTGAGAAGAGGTAGAGCTTACGGACAACCCGGTTAGAGAGTAACTTAATACATCCATAGGATTAATTTTTTCACCCCATCTAGATATTTCATAATGTAAATGTGCACCTGTAACAGCACCAGAATTTCCAGCTCTAGCTATCGGGTCACCCAACCTAACAGAGTCACCAACTTTAACAAATAATCTATACAAATGTGCGTAACTAGATTCATACCCACTACAATGGGATATTTTTATTTGTCTACCATAACCAAAGTTCCAACCCGACATAGTTATTTTACCGTGACCAGTAGAGTAAACAGTATCGCTCCAAGCAGCATAAAAATCTGTACCACTATGCATTCTCCAACCACCATAAAGAGGTAATTTTCTCCACCCATAGTGAGATGAAATAATTAAAGTATCTAATGGAGAACCTAAAGGTAAAGAGTCTAGATACTGATGTAAAACATTAATATTTTCATGTAAAGAATCTATATAAGTATTGATAGAATCTATCCTAGAGGTGTTTTGTTGGTGTATTTCTTCTATTCTATCATTATAATAATTTTGGAAGAATAAAAAAAACAATGAACCAATAATTAATACTGTTGTTATAATATTTTTCATATTTCTTTAATAAATAGATATTATTACATCGATAGTAAAGAATCTGTACAATTATGCATCTTTGTTGATATTTATGAGTAATAGTCTATGCGAATTTATGGAAAACACAAAGTATAAAGAATTTTACGAACAAGATAGTGATAATTTAGACTTCGAGTTAGGGGTTCAAATGTCTTCTTTAGGCCCAATACCTAAGTCTAAAAAACAGGCCGCAGAAGTAATTAAAAAAATATTCAACTCATCTAAACAAGATTTCTATAAACCTGGTGATGACATTTCTTTAAATACAGATTTAAGAAAGACAAAAGATAAGATAAGATTTTTTGAATATGGTAAAAGTTTCCAAGCTGAAAAAGAAGGAAGAGGATTTAATTTTGAGGGGATGTTAGCCGGACTATTCAATGGAACACCAATAGTTAGTAAGGCTAAAGAAGATATCATAGTAGACGGTATACCTTACTCAGTTAAAACAGCAGAACCTGGTAGTTCTTTTGATAGTGGTACTTTAATTTATGGTTTTAGAAATGAATTACAGGACATGGAAGAAAATGGTATTGATACCACAGATATTAAAACTCCATATGATTTACTAAAAAAAGAAGGAGAAGAATACGTTAGATTTAAGATAGCTATGTTAACCTCCATGTTTACAAGTAGTGACGGTAAACCAATTAATTGGATATTCTCAATAATATATCCAAACTACATAGAATATACTACATGGACTACCGATGACCTAATTAATGAAATGGTTATGAATCCACAAATGATTGGTGTGGGGAGAAGTCCAAGAACAGATGTAAGACTCAAGAGTAGATTCTTAATGCAAAATCCAAATATTATACAATTTCCTTCATTCACAGCTGATGAATTAAAAAAATTAAGATATGATAAAGACCGAGGATTAAAAACTGATAAGATAGCAGAATTATTTGGTAAGTATAAAACTAAAGTTAGATATGATGTACTACAATACATAAGAAAAAACCCACAAACATTCTTAAAAAGAATTATTAATCTTTATGGTGATAAGTTAGGGCCTATGTTAAAAGAAAAAGGTTTTATAGAACTTAATGAGTCCATAGACTATAATGACAAAAGAACCCAAGACATTATTATAGACGTTTTATATGAAAAAGTTTGTGGGGACCAAGAAAAACATACAGGAGAGCAAGGAGAATTTTTTACTCTAGATGGTAGTGAAAATTTAGGAGTAACTGATATGTTTGTTGATGATGGGTTTGATATTGTACATAAACATGGTAAAGTACATTTATCAGATTTATCACCAGATGAAAGTGAAACAGTAATTCCACATGGCACCAAAAAACCACAAAAAACAAAATTAAAACCTAATCTAAATTTAGGTCCATTTAATGTAAAAATTACCGAAGATATAGAAAGAGGTGAATACGGACACGTATTTTCAAATAAAATACCACTAGAACTAGATAACAAGTTATATGTTTTAAGTAATAAATTAGGGGGTATAACTCACAGAGACATACATAACTTTATAGAAAACACTAATCAAGAACACCTTAATATTCTACAAGGTTTACTTAGACAATTTCCATCTGATATAGAAGAGTTATTATATTACTATGGTAGTTTAGATTCATTACGTAAGTCTGAAGATTATAAAAGAATAGTTAATTTTATTAAACGTATAGGTTCTGGTGAAATGGTAACCGAAGAAACCGATATCTTTGGTCAAGGATTGTTAGACCCAATCGAACCGGAAGAGTTTGAAGGTGATGAAGAAGAGTGGGAAAAAATGTTAGATGATGTTGAAGAATTACCAGATGAACCAGAAATATATACTGGTGGTAAAACAGACCCAGAAAAAGGATACGTCGCACCCTCCAAAGAAGTAACGAATAATATTTGTGATGTAGAGGGATTTTGTAGTGACCAAGGACCAATTACTTTTGGACAACTTAAAGCTTTAGTTGAATCTGCAACTAAAAAAAGAATTGCGGGTGATTTAGGAAGAGGAGCATTTAAATCTTTATGGAGGATAGTACCATTTTTTATACCACAAATTTTATTAGCTGCGGTGGGTGTAACAGTAACAAGAGCTTTCAATAAAATTATTACTCCAGCTTTAACTGATACCAGAGGATATAAATCTTGGTGGGGTAAAGCAGTTCTTAAAGCTATGGATATTGCAGAGGGGGATTACATTCCGGATATCGCTATGGGTGATGACCCTTTAAGTAAAGTTTTCTTTATTTCCGATGGTTTAATGTCAATGATTAAGGATAAATACAAACTTAAATTTGCAAGATATGTTGCCGACTATGCATCTACTAGACCTGATGATGAACCAGTTCCAGAGTGGTTTGTAGAAAACTTATTAAGAGATTATCTTAATCAAAAGTTTTTATTAAACCCACCTTTACCAGTTAAAGTAGATATTGAAAAAGGAGGGAAAGAAGAGATGGAAGAAGGTAATGGCCAATTAGATTTAGATGATAGACACCAACACATAGAAGGTAAGGGTAGTGGTAAAAATTTAACGGATGGTAATGTTTTTGAACCACCTGGAGATGATTTTACAGAACCAGTAGAATCCCATAGATTAGCTAAAGACAAAGAATTTGTTCCCGAACCAGATGAACACTCTAAAGGTGGTATTGTAGAAGATGCTTGGGCTGAACAAAGATTACAACAAACAGTTAATAATTACATAGATAGTGAGTATGAGTTAGAGTTAACAGAAACTGGAAGACCTTTCTTTAAATCAGTTAGAAATGGAGAACTTCTATTACCACGTCAAATTATAGAAGATATAAATAAATTATTTACAAGAGATTATCCTGAAGCTGCACTAACTTATTTAAGATACTTAGAAAGTAAAAAGGAAGAAGGCTTTGAATTTCCATTTTTAGTGGAACAAAGAAAAGATTCAGAGTGGACATCTCAACTAGACACTTCTTTCAGAAAATTACATAGAGATAGAGTAAATGATGATAAATTACAAATACCTCCAGCAACATTTGTAAGTTATTTAAACAAATATCATAGAGATAAATTACTTAAACAACTAGAAGGAATTTTAGCTTGCATAGAGTATAATTGTTATAATAGTGATTATACACCACCCTCAGAAGACTATTGTCTTGATTGTGGTACAGAATATGAGGATTTATTGGGTGAGTTAGATAAAGAATTAATTAAGTTAGGGTTCCTTACAGGTGGTGGTCCACATGATGTATTACAAAAACCATTTCCATTTACATATAACGATTGGTTAGAAAGTTTAATAAAAGAAATAAATCCAAGATTTTATATTAATGACATGGATGATTTATCTTATGCGCAGGAAATAAAATCAATATTCGAACAAAAAGAAGACAACCTTAATCCTGATGTAGAAGTTGGTGATGTGGTTGAATTAATTTATATGGATGACCCATACGGTATCTCACCAATGACAAGAGGTGTTGTAATGGGGTTTGAATCTATGGGACCTATGGGTGAAAAGATTTTGGTTAGGTGGATAATTAAAACAGAAGAAGGTGAAGAAGAATTTAGAAATCTACCACTTATAAAAGATGTAGACTATTGGAGAATAGCCCAACCCTTAACAGAACATATGTTACCAGGTGGTGATGATGATAGACCCAACATTGATTTAGAAAGGTTCGGCAATATTTTGGTACGTGCTTATTTTAATTACAGGGGAGGATGGGGAAGAGCACCATCAAGATTTGTGGTTTACATGACACCTACTGGGTTGATAAAAGGAATAGATAAAAGTAGTTCTATTTCAGGTGATGATGTACCATTTAAAGTTGGACAAAAGATTAGTTTAAGTGACTTAATTCAATACGAAAGAGAAAGTAAGTTTGATTTACAAATGAGAGGAAGGATAAGAGAAGGGGTAATTAAAGAACAAATTAATAGATACGACCTTACTAAGATGACACCAGCGTTATGGAAGATACTTAAAATGGTTGATAAACTATTAAATGGTAACTGGACTCTTAGAGAATTTAAACAAGTATTATACAGATACTTTGATATGAAAAACCATATTGGTGAATTGTATCTTATTTTAACATATAACAATCCAGACATTCATGAATTAATTACAACCGCAGATTGGGAAGATATAAAGATACCAAATTTCTATGAAACAGAACTAACACATTATGGTGCGGAACATGATGAAACTCAACAGGATGAGTGTGTGGATGGGTACGCTGAAAACACAGGTAATGAATGTGAATGTAGGGAATACGAACAAGGTTACGTGAGCAGAGTAGATGAAGAAGGTGAAGAATATGATGAATTAGTTAATTGTAATGAATTAGATGATGAAGAAGAATTACAACAAGCATTCGGTGTTTCTTATGTTGATGATTGTCCATGTGAAGAATATTATGATGAAGAATATACTGTGTATTGGAACCCTATTATAGAGAAAACCATATTATCCACAAGACCCATACTAGAGATTTTGGGAAAAGATAATTGGAGTGAGGCTAACATTGAAGATTTGGGACATGATGATAGTTATGATTATTTAATAGTCTATGATGAACATGGAGATGATAACTTTGATGAAGCAACCCAATGGGATTATTTTAGTGATAGAAGTGGTGAATACATTGATTCAGATGATGATTATGAAACTGATGGTGGTGAGGACATGCAGAAAATTAACCAAACTTTATATGGACCATCTCAAACTATAACAGAACAAGAACAATTAAATTTATTTCCAACAGGACAATTTAATTTTCCAGAAGGTCTATTGGATGATGAAGAAAAACAATATGTAAAAGATGAGTTACCAGACAATATAGTAAAAACTATTTTTAATCATTGGGATAAAAAAGGTATAGACTTTAGTATCCTTAAAATGTTAGGTATAGACACAAGAGGTGCCAGTCTCTTAATAACAATGTTGTTAAAAAGATACATTCAGTTTACCACACAACCTTTAACCGGAACAGTTACATGGGACTGTGATGATTTAGCAAATTTATTTAATAAAGACAACAGAGATTATGATATGGAATACATAGAAGAGTATCTATGTGGTGAAGATTCATTTTGGGATTGGGATAGTTGGTACAATTATGAGTTTGAAGATTGGATGGTTGATGAGATTGATGATAAAAATTTTAAAACCATAAGTCAAATTTTTGGTGGAGTATCACCGTCAGTCGCGGAAGATATGTTAAAGAACAGTTCTACCAGTGAAGAAGTTGATGAACTAACAGAAAAATACGAAGAAGAAATAGATGAAATTAGAATGTATCTAACATCTGCATACGATGATGAACATGAGTATGGTGTTAAGAATGCAATGGCTAATGACATAATAGATAAAATAACTGATTACTTTGAAGAAGGTAACTTAGTAACAACAGATGATAATAGAAAACAGTGGCACATTGAATTTGATTTAAAAGATTTATTGGAGGACAAATGGGATAACACAGAATATTTTGAGTATACGGACTATGATGGAAATACCTTAGAGGGTATTATGATGGATAGTGGTTTAGATGGTTTAGATTATTCAAATCCACAATACTTAGCTGATATAATACTGAAAAGTTATTATGACATGTATGAAGGTGTTAGTAAAGTTGGAGATGAGTTGGAAGGTGAAACAAAATTCTTTGATGGGTATTGGTCACCAAACATAGACATCAATGAAAATCTAAGGGATAGATTAGGAGAACTAATGTACAGACCAGAACCAATACAAGAACAAAGTGCTGATAGTCCAGGGGACAACATAAGTGATGAGAGAGAAGATGGTGATTTAGATAATACCCCATTCACCAAACTAGATGTTAATATAATGAATCGTTTGGCAAAACTGTTTACTAGAGAGGAGATAAGAAGTATTTGGGAAGAATCAGAAGACAATCTATCATCTGACATACATACAAAATTTGTTGATTTTATAAAATTATTTGGTGAAGACACATATCAGAGAGAAGATTGGGCTAGAGCAACACGATTTGCAAAATGGACAGATGATAATTGGAATGAAGCTGAAAGAGCAAAACAATTACAGTTAGATGTTACACCGGATACTACAATTTCAGACTTAGATTTTGGATTGGTCACACAACCAGTTAAAGAATGGCCAAGTTTATACAATATAGACGGTCATGAATCTTATTGGGTAAAAGAATATAGATATGGTGATGGTGATTTTGCGGGTTATGGTGAGGAGGATGCACTAAACAAGGCAGACCAATCATGGTTTGAATATGATATTGATATGGAATATGGAGACCAAGGAGATACAGATGACCACGAGTTAAGTGTTGATAACGCTAAATGGTTAAAAAGTTTAAAGGAGGCTAGAATAACAGGTTTATTATTTGAAACAGGTATGTTAAAAGAAATGGAATTTGATAAGAATCAAATATTTAAATTAGCACAGAATACAAGAGGTGGATTAACTGGAGGTAGAGGTGACGTATTTAGATATTTAAATAATTTAAGAGATAGTGGAATTGTAAACATGTTTCAAGCACCAGACTTTTTATGGTCAGGTAAACAATGGTTAACCAAATGGTTAGACTTAAATTACCCAGAAAGATTAGAAGACCCAGATAAAAACATACAACACCTTTTAGATAACGCAGATAAGGTAAGAGATATCCTAATTATATTATTAATGGATAGAGCAGACAGAGAAGATAGAAAAGCAAATCTTGATAATATTAATAGAGAGATAAGACCTCTAGCAGTGGACCTAGTTAAAATATGGTCAATTCAACTTGGATAGAATATGAAAAAAGATAATTTAAATCCAAATTTAATGATAGGTGATGAAGTTACCGTAGTTCATGTTGATAAAAGTTACGGTACTCTGCATACACCTGAAAGGTTTAAAGATTATGTAGTTACAGGTATTAAACATAGACAACCAGAAAACTGGGAAAGTCCTATGGTTGATACTAGATATTATGAGATAACTCCTATTGGTGAAACTCAAGAACAACGTTTGGGTCGTATGTTAGCTGGTGGTGGTACGATAAGAAGAGAACGACTATATTCAACAGATGGTTGGGTATTAAGAAAGGGGTTTTTAAGAGGAGAACATTTAAGTGAAGGTACAGAAACTAAAAAATTAAATCCTCAGTTAATGATAGGTGATGAAATATTAGTGGTTAACCATGGATATGAAAGAAGTAACAAAGGACCAGAATTGTATAGACCATATCAAGTGGCATCAATTAAACAAAGTAAGGATACAAGCCAACAGGCTTACTATGGTTTATATCCTTTAGAACAGACAGATGGTGGTGGTAAACCAAGAGAAATACTTTTATATCAGGTAGACAACTGGATACTAAGACCAGGATTTAGAAGGGGTGAACTAGAAGAAGAACCTAATGAAATAGCTAGAACCCTATCCAAAGCTAGAAAACATGGTGTGGGCACAAGATTCCCAAAAGCAGCCATAAAAGCCAACCCACAAAGATTTAGAAAATATACAAGAGACAAATACTTAAAAGAACAAACAGAACTAAGTCCTGCATTAGAAAAAGGAGATATTATAAGAGTAATTGATGTGGATGGAGAACATGGAAAGATGCCAGAGAGATTTGCTATTTATGTTGTTCAGGCAAAAGGAGATAAGTTACCAGATGGTGAGTGGTATTTGTTACACCCTTTGGACTATATGAATCCCCCAAACAGATTTTTAGATGTAGCATACATGTTTCGTGGAGACACATGGGTTAAAATGGGTAAAAATATATTTGATGAAGTTATTAGTGAAAACACCCAACCGGAAATAAGTCCTGAGTTAGAAGTTGGTGATAAGATAATGGTGGTGGGTGTGGATAGAGAGGTAGAGAATAATGCAATAAAATATCATATCCCAGTACCAGAACTAAGACCAGAAACATTCACACCATATACAGTAGTAGACAAAGAAAGTAATGGTTCTAAATCAAAATATCCTTTCCGATACACATTAGTTCCAACAGATAAATTAAAGGAATATCAAAAAAGATTGGACCGTGGATATGGAGATTATGAAGGTTATGAAAAACTTCTATTCCCTTGGGTACATGACTGGATTATCCACCAAAGTAAAATTAATGAACAAGTAAACCCAGAAGATTATGGTATTGTAGATGGTGAAAAAAGAGATGCTGAGGCAGCAAAATCTAATACCCCAGGTGCACCAGACCGTACACCATTTACTAAGTTAGAATCAGCTATCTTAAAACAATTACATAAGAATTTAGACCGGAATCAGTTACAGGCAGTAGTTGATGAAACACCCACAGATTATGGTTCAGGTAAAAAGTTTTGGGATGTAATGAAAATATTTGGTATTAACTACACGAGAGACGTTATAGAAGATACTAGAATTAGTAAATACGCAAAGTGGGCATTGGATAATTGGACGGAGGATGGTGATTATGCAAGTATAGAAAGACCAATCAAAGAAAAATTATCTTGGTATGAGGTAGATAAAGAAGAAAGTGGTTCTCAAATAGAATATAAAGACGGGAGTGCGGAAGTTTTAGGTTTTGATGAAGATAATGCGTCTGAAAGAGCAAACTATGATTTTTATTCTTGGGGTGGAGATATGGAAACAACTGATTATGGTGATTATGAAACATATGATTCTGAAATAACACGTAGTGACTTTATAAGAGTAGATGAAGGGTTGACCCCTAAAATGGTAGAAGAATTAAAAGGACCAAAAGAAATACAAGAGTTACTTTTTAATTTTTGGAAAAAACATGGACCAACACTAGACCCAGACAGATTAAAATTAATAGGTTTTAATATGAATGATGCTGATGATAGGACCAAAGTTACATTCAATCTAGTGGAGTATTATGGAGATGAAGAGTTGATAAATATTATAACAGACAGATTAGAAGGTATACAGGGTTGGGAGTATGAGTATGTAGTAACCAGTATTGATTTTCATGACTTACTAAACTTCAATAGTTATCCATTTACTATTATGGTAGATGTTGTGGTAGATGGAAATACAGAAGTACCAGTAAGTACGGAAGATGGTGTAGTAGACATAACACTTTGGGAGGCAAATGAAAGAGCTCAAAAAGAATGGAAGGGTGGAGGACCTGGACCATACGATAATATGTATGAAGAGGTTAGGGAACAGGTATTGAGTGACGTAAGTATTTTACTAAAGAATCTACCGGTAGAACCAATGTTAGACTACGTAGATTTTAGTGAACCAAATGACTCAATAGATAACTACGTAGGAACACCAGAAATAATGACTGAATCTAAACTAGACAAATTAGTGTGGAAGGAAAAACCATCAAAAAAACATGAGAAAAGAATGGAAAAAGATTTAGGTATATTTGACGGGTTTCCAATAAAAGATTTTATGAAAAATAACCCACCTAAAAATAGTTCGGAGGAAGCTATGGATGAGTTGATTTTAATAGATAGTTTACCGGTTATTGATAAATTTGTTAAATCAACAGACCACATATTTAACCACTTTAAAGAATACTTCAAAAAGAATAAATTAGAATTACCAGAAAAAGAATTAAAAGATATTCTAAAACATACTTCACCTATAATTCTTAAGTTAAAGTACCATTATAATAGACCTAGACCACAACAATTGGCAAATGAAAAAGGATTGGATTTCCATCAACAACCTCTTGAATCAGCTAGAACCCCTTCATACCCTTCAGGACACTCAACACAAGGTAGACTTTTAGCACATCTTTTAAGTGATAAATACCCTAAACATGAAACTGAAATAAAAAAATTAGGTAATGAAATAGGCACTGGAAGATTAGTAGCCAAAGTACATTATCCTTCTGACGATGTGTTTGGAAAAGAACTTGGTGATGAACTATATAGGTATATAAAAGATAAAAAAGTTCTAGAAGAACAAGTAATGGTTGATAAAGGACAAATGTTAAAAGCTGACGTATTTAAATTTTTATCTAATAGATTTACCCTAGCCACGACCGGGTACAGTGAGATAAAAGATAATAATGGTAATTATTATAAAATTATTGACATGGAAAACCCATATGAACCTGTCAACATGTCAGACTTATTGGAACCTGCTGTAGAAATGGTAAGTTATGGGATTAAATCTGGTGTGTTTGAAGAAGGGGACGTACAAAAAGCTATAGAAGCCGTAACAGATTGGTTGTCACTATCAATGAATCAAGAAAGAGACCTAATAAACTAATATTTATAAATAAAAGTAATATGAGAAATAGAATAAAACAATTATTACAAGAGTTTAAAATAGATGAACTGTCACGAGTAGAATATAAAGATGGTGAAATAGTAATGGAGTATATAGAAGGATATGAGTATCCTAGATATGTTTTATATTACGACTCACCCCAAATGATAAGTATCGATGGACCCAAAGAAGAAGAGTATGAAATGATAGCAGAATTTGATAGTAGGTTTTTTGATGCTGGTATGGTAAAAACAGTAGTAGAGTACTTACAAACTAGACAATGAAAAACTTAATTAAAAAAATATTAAGAGAACAATGGTCTCCAGAAGCAATTCAGGACCTCAAAGCTTTCCACCCAGAACTATTTGAAGGTGACCCTAAAACAGGTACCGGTAAAAAACCTAAGGGTAGTGGGAGAAGACTATACACTGAT
>Ga0163110_10000382_pt1 | contig 20441 bp, 17 predicted proteins | sample CRUFie1St17metaG_FD_108703 | JGI IMG/M metagenome (GOLD analysis project Ga0163110, IMG submission 108703) | Marine microbial communities from the Costa Rica Dome - CRUD Field 142mm St17 metaG | ecosystem: Environmental > Aquatic > Marine > Oceanic > Photic zone | place: Costa Rica: the Eastern...
CTCGGGTTGCGACGGGTCAGTGCTCCAGTTGGTCATCAATACCATCAGATCACTTATTCGTCGTCATTCCCGTGCAACTGGAGCCCGCTGTACTACCAAGTTATACTATACCCCCAAGGGTAACACTACGAAAGACTACACTCTTATGATGCTCTCGGTGTGATATCTTCAAAAATAAAAATTTATTTTACATTATCATCAAAGGCCCAGCAACTATGCTGAATAAAACCCATACTCCAAGGATGGCACAAGTTAACCCCCATGCACGTGGCCTTAGTCCGACACTTAGTGAACCCAAAATTCGTGTGAAATCTCCAACTATAGCTAAACTAGTTCTGAAGATTACTACTACTAAACCAGCCATAAACATGTAACCTAAGAAAAATATCATACAGATAAATATTCCAATTAATCCAGACCTTGCAACTGCGCCGATGGCTTGCGGTATTGTATTTGGTGCTCTAAGCCATAATAGCCATGCAACCCAGAGACCTAAATACATATCATCCAAGAATTTATTTTCTTTCCACCATAATTGATACGGTTCAGGCAATCTAGAATAAAATATTCCTCCAATGATTTCTATTTCTTTAATGCCACCTCTAAATAACATAGAAAGACCATGATAAATAAGAATCAAACTTATTATAAGTTCAATATAAATCCAAAACGAACCTAATCCTAATATTGACAATATCGATACAGGTAATGCCCACAAAGCAAAACCTAAACTCGAAGAATATAATGTAAGCGCTAATCCTGCTCCAGGTATAAGGGGAGAATCAGGAACTTCATATTTCCCGCCTCTAGGCATCGCTAAGACCACAAGAGGGAAGAAAGTAGTTCCAATAATCAGACCTAGCAAATCTAAAGGTAGATTCCCTGAACCAAGATAGGATGACTCTACTGAATCTTCTATTGATTGTGAAGACATAGTTCCAGGCTTCCAAGAGGATATGAATCCTGCTGAGTCAATCACAAAAACTGAGTCTGATGCTCTGCTAGGGAATGATTTACCAACAGATGAATCTGGATTGTCAATAAGAACAGGCCAACTCCCATTAATCTGATTTACTAATTTATCTAAATCTAAACTATTGACGCCTTCTCCTGTTGCAATTTGGAGAAACGCAACATCATCATCAATTACCTTCTGAGCTATTTCGAAATCAACTCTTTGAATCTCAGCATTTGGAGAACTTGGAGTAAATAGTCCAATTACTATTGCGTCATAATCTGATAATAAATCACTAAACTCTACTAACTGTTGATTCTCTCCATGCTCATATAATGAGAATGAGGGAGATGCCCCCTCAAATCTCGGTTCTTCGAAATCAATATCTGGTAGATTCATTGCTGGACCCAGAGTTGTTAATGCTAGTAACAAAATAACTCCATATGCAGGTAAAGGTAGTAGCGCCTCTTTCATAGAGATACCAATCCAAAAAATAATACTTAGAGGAATCAAAATAGCTGCCCAGGTTCCATTTAGTAGAGAAGGTTCTGGTTCTAAGACTTCAAACCTAAGAACTCCGATAAGGTCACAGGTTTCACCTGGATCCTGATCTGATAATTTGTAACAACTATCAACCATATACTTGCCTGGAGAAAGACGATTTTGGGATGACCAAGTTAGAACCGTACGATTAAATTCATCTACTCTAATTCCATGTGGAGATTCAAAATGATCCAATCTGGTATTTTCATCTGCATTACCATGAATCATGTCTTGCCATTCAACAGGCCCAATAACCTCTAAAACTTGAGATAGATAAAGATCATTTCCCCAAGGTGAATTTGGCGTAAATTCTACTCTGATTATCCCATTGGGGTCAACTGTCTGGTCTAATTCAGGATAAATTAATTCTCCTTTAAATTCTATCCCTGTAGTCGCATCATAAGTATCCCACCATAAAACTCCTGTCTGGGCACAATCATGAATTACGTCAATTCTTAATCCAATTAGATCGCCTTGCTTAAGGCTTACATTGATGTTGTTAGCATCAACTAAAAATTCATGAGCCAAAGTAAAAGATTCCTCCATAACTATAGAATTGGTTTGAGCATCTAAAAGAATTTGATTATTTCCCAACGTGAGTGAAACAGAAAATATTGTTTCTGAACCCAAAGGAGAACCTGGAAGGACATTTGTAAACTTACATCCATCATTTGCAACATCTAAAGATGCGAAAATATGAACTGTAATATTGCCATTAAAATCTAAATCTTCCATGATTGGGGCAGATTGAATGTCAATCAAGTTTGTTGAACCAACAGTTTTCTGAAAGTCGATTGAACCAATAGGTTGGCCAGTCAAAGAACTCCAATTATTATCCAGATAAGGAGATGTAGACTCACCTTTCAAAAAAAGCCGATGGCTCTCTGGTTTTTCCCATTCAATACCTGGGCCTTCTGGGGCTATGATTTGCGCCGAAGAGATACTAATTAGAGATATAAAAATCAATGAAAAAATCGATAATGACAGAAATGTCTTACTTGACTTTCTGCCACTCATGCTCATGCCAGCACCTATTATTACTCAAAGTCAGCGCTAATTAGTTCATAGGAATTGATAATAAAAAATAATTGCCATCAATGAACCGGAAAATGTTGCAAGAAAATTTACACTATGTTTTCCGAGATAACCTCTATTCTCTAACACCGCCCCTAGAAGTGAATCGACTTGACACCCTAGCCAACCTATTAGTGACAACAGAGAAAGAAGTTGTATTTCAGAAATTTTAGAATCATCAGGAGAAAAAATTACTCCAACAATTGAAATAATAATTGCACCGAATAATGCTGCTACGGTACCTGTTGGGGACATACCTCCATTGGTTCCGGCGGGAACAGACTGCAAAGTTGTGATACTTCTAGTCCTAATATCTAGTGATCCGATTTCGGATGCTAAAGTGTCAGATAAGGCCACAGATATACTTGCTATAGCTGCAAAATAAATCCATTCTTGACCGGGGAAAATGAAGTTGTATATCGCCACTATGGAGACTGCCCCCCCATTAGCCAAGACATTTTTCCAACTCCTAAGTCCTTCATTTGCCTCTTCCAATGAAAGTAGTTTCTTTTCTTCTAACTTCCATTTTGTAGCTAAAGACCCTATTATTAGGAATGTAAATAGAGAAATCAACCAAGTCCAATGACCCATTAACGATACTGTGAAACCTGTTAATGTGGCTGCAAATAAGCCACTATTATCTAATAGGTCTCTGACCTTTGAAATCAGCAATAGAGATAAGACAAGGCCAATAGAAATAATTTGGTCGTCTCCTATATCCATGGTGATTCCAGTCTTTCTGCGACAAGGGGGGGGTCATCAAAGATTCGGAAGGAAATGTGAGTTAATTGTTAGTTACTAATATCTGAGATTGTGCTGACTCCTCTCATAAGCAAGGAAGATACAAAAAGAACGACAATTACTAGGAAAATAATCAAAAGTAGTGTGAGTAGAATAATCACATCCTCACTGAGACCAATTATTATACCAATTTCCCAAAGAATGAATGATGAACCATTCCATAATGAATGCCCAGCAATCGCAATTAGGAGACCTAAAATGATTGATTTAGGAGGAATAATTTTCAATTTTTGTACAGAATTAGATTCTTCAGTGTCGTTTCCGGATATCATAATCGATTTATTGCTATAAATTTGTTCGGGCAGTATCCACCACATTGGATTATTAGCAATTAGGGAAGTAGAGATTTTTTCAGAATTATCCTCAGAAACTGTCCAATTAGTTACATCAGAAGGTTTTTTTGCCTCTTCAAGAGCAGTTAACATAGTATACTCTATACCATCAAATCCAGATACATCGCCATCCATATCAACATCAATTCCTATACTCTCAATAATATCCATTGATTTAGATGAAAGATTTTTGATAATAAAAATTACTTTTGCTTTATTCGCAGGATTGCTTATCCACCAACCCAAAGCCGCACCACTAAATGAGGTCCATACTGCATGACCAGGAATTGAACCAATTCCTCTAATTAATGATGTCAGAAATAATCCTGTAAATCCTCCTTCTCCATATGACATTAAGAGATATCCAAAATTTTCAGCAATAGCAAATCCTAAACCAACTGTGAAACCAACTTGGAAACCCGTTTTAGGGCCTTTGATTGAAGAAATAAAGCACAATACTGCTAAAAACTTGAAAATTTCTTCTCCAATTGGAGCACTAAATGTGGAAACGATAAACATCTCCGTATCACTTGACCAAGATGAAGGTACTAAAGCCGGAGTTAACCAACTATTAATGAGAATTGCAGGAATTCCCGCTGCCATTCCCGCTATTAACCATGATTCTGCATCTCTCAAACGAGTAGGTAGGCCTATCCAAGATGTTGATGATGCCCACCAAGCATAAACTGGAATGGAAAATAAAATTAAAGTCATTGGCAAAGCCATGACCAAGGAAAGAATCAACCCTAAATCTCCACCTATTATCTCAATTATTGCTATCACAAAAGAAATACAAAGACAAATGGCAAAAATAACCCATATCCAAAATGAAGGGGGTGTATCAATTATAGAATCATCTCTAACAAGAAATCGACTCATTTTCGTAGGATTAGGGGTCTGAATTGAGCCGCCCTCAGGAATTGGATGAGCATACATGCCACTCTCATCAGATGTTAATAATCTAACTTCGATTAGTTTGGGACGATGTAGGAAAATCAGAAAACCAATACATGGGAAAGTTACGAAACTACATCCAATAACATATAATGGTTCGCCGTCAAGAATACCAATAAGCTGAGCTGAAAATGCTTGGACGAGAAAAACCATGATCAATGAATTAGCAACTAAAGAAAAATATCTCTTAAAGGGTCTGCTAGTCCTAGATAGTTGAAAATCATCAGGAGCTGAATTCAAAGAAGTTGGTTCTAGTAAACGTAATTTCCGACCCTGATTGTCAGTTACTATTCTATCCAATATATTCACCTTGGAAGCCGCTCAGATCGCCCATCACTCGCGATACCCAAGGTATCCGGTGCGGTTCCTCATCACTGCGACAATGATGGCGGAGAGATTGTGACATATTGGATTTACGATAAAATCAAGCAATAGCGCCACATGCTCCACAATAAATCTCTTTCCGAGTATTATCTTTCTGCATACTCCATTCCCCACAAGCAGGACATGGTGGAAGACCTCTCTCACTTGGAGATACTAAGGGCCCTCGACGAGGCTTCTTTTTTGAAGGTTTAAACCAACCTTTTTTCGGCCTTCTGACTTTGGGCATACTATAACCTGTACATTCTAAAGGTTCAATCATTAAGATTGTTATCATACCGACTAGATGATTTACTGTACCTCTATTCCAACTCATGGAAATTACCGTACTAGGAGCGGGAGTTTCAGGACTAACAACCGCAATTAGACTTCTAGAAGATGGATGGAAAGTCAGACTCTTTGCAAAAAATATGAGCCCGAATACTGTTTCTGATGTTGCTGCAGCATGGTGGTATCCATTTCTTGCAGAGCCAGTTGAGAAAACAAATAAATGGTCCTCAGAAACATTCTATGAATTAATTAGGCTGAAAGATGAAGAAAATGTTGAATGTATAACAATGCGTTTAGGAAGAGAATATTTGAAACAAAAATGTGAATTGCCAGGATGGAGTTCAGAAATACCTCATTTCAGAGTTCTTAAAGAAAATGAAATAATTAGTGGATATAATTTTGGTTGGGAGATTGAGGCCCCAGTTATTGAAATGAATCATTACATGCCTTGGTTACTTTCTAAATTTGAAAAATTGGGCGGTTATTATGAATTGAAAGAATTCTCTACATTGCAAGAAGTACCTGGAGAAATAATAGTGAATTGTTGCGGCCTAGGAGGAAGGGATTTGTGTGATGATAATGAGCTAAGGCCTGTTAGAGGACAAGTAATCTATATCAAACAAGATCCAGGATTTGGAAGATTCGATCAAAAACCTGAAACACTGACTTATACAATTCCTCGAAGAGATGTTACAGTACTAGGAGGAACTGCTCAGAAAGATGACTGGGAAGAAAATATTAGATTAGAAGATAATGAATATATTCTTTCGAAATGTGAAGAGTTATGGCCAGAATTAGATAGAACAAATATTGTTGGAACAGCCGTGGGTCTAAGGCCTTCTCGCTACGAAGTAAGATTGGAAGAAGAAGAATTAGATGGAAGAAAAGTGATTCACAATTATGGCCATGGAGGCGCCGGAGTAACCCTTTCTTGGGGTTGTGCTGATGAGGTTGTCAGAATGATTAAAATCAGTATGAAGATTTAGTAGTACTAATCACCACTGCACCAATCTTGTAAGGATCACCGTTTGATGCAGGTCTTCTATCTTCAAGTCGACCTTTCCATCCATCTTCAATTGTCCCAATAGGAATTCTTATCGATGCTCCGCGGTCAGAAGGACCATAGGAAAACTGATCAATTGACTGAGTCTCATGTAACCCAGTAAGACGTTGTTCATTGTGAGCACCATAAACAGACATGTGGGCCTCGATATTCCTGCCAAAAGCTTCACAAATATTTGTGAAAAGTTCCTCGCCACCTTCATCTCTCATTCTACCGTCACTAAAATTGACGTGCATTCCTGAACCATTCCAATCTCCTTTGATCGGTTTAGGGTGATATTCAATGTAGTACCCATATTTCTCAGTTAACCTATCTAATAGATATCGTGCCACCCACAATTCGTCGCCTGCTTGTTTGGCACCCTTAGCAAAGATCTGAAATTCCCATTGCCCACATGCTACCTCTTGATTGATTCCTTCAAAATTAATGCCGGCTTCTAGACATAAATCTGCATGTTCTTCAACAAGACCTCTTCCATGAGTGTTTTTGCCGCCGACAGAACAGTAGTAAAGTCCTTGCGGACCAGGGTAACCGCCTACAGGAAAGCCTAGAGGGAGCTGTGTTTCGACATCCATGATAAAATATTCTTGTTCATAGCCAAACCAAAAATCTTCATCGTCTTCTTCTATTGTTGCTCTGCCATTGCTTGGATGAGGGGAACCGTCAGCATTCAAAACTTCACACATGACAAGGAAACCATCAATTCTCTGAGGATCGGGAAAAATTGCTACGGGTTTCAATAAACAATCGGAACTACCTCCTTCAGCTTGTCGTGTAGATGAACCATCGAATGACCACATAGGGCAGTCTTCAACATTTCCTGTAAAATTTTTCCTGACTAATGTTTTACTTCTCATATTCTGAGTAGGTTCATACCCATCTAACCATATATATTCTAATTTCGCTCTATCTATTGTTGCCATAATCACTCGCCTGAGTACTAGGCTTATTATTTGTTCGATTGAAGAAATATTAGGCATCGGAGTACCTTATATGGCAATATAATTTATAAATATTATACATTTGTATACTAATTACTATATTTTTTACGATTATGTCTTTTTATTTTATTTCCGGATTATAAAAAATCGAACAAATGAATATTTCGAAAATATATTGACATATATGAAAAAAACAAGAAACAAGATTTGATGGTGGACGAGCCGAGATTTGAACTCGGGGCCTCTTCTTAGCCAAAGAAGCGCGCTTCCAAGCTGCGCCACACGCCCAATAAACACCGGACTTACGACGGCCATTTAAGGAGAATGGAATAGGCAAGGGTATGGACGGCGCGGGGGGAGATAGGATAGAAGGCGGACAATTACCTACTAATCCTGACTTTCCGAAAGAGTTGATTGATTTATTGAAAGGGAAAATAAACAAAAAAGATGCTCCTTTTCTAAAATATCTGGAAAAAAATATCACTATGATTTGGATTGATGAGGATGATTCGAGATTGGGCATGACTCGTTTTGAGTATAATGCGAATGAGCTATTCAGAAGAAGAAAAATGAGATTGTCATGTGGACCTGTCACTATAGGACTTAACCCTATTTTGAATAGAGACAGGGCTCTTTACAGGCATACTCTAGCTCACGAACTTTTGCACGCATCCGGTTTATTAGATCATGGGGAAATACATGCTAACTTAGTCGCAGAGATTGCCCCGCCGCCAAAGTTATCCGATTCTCCGGTATTGCAAGAAATGAGAGAAAGAGTGCTTGAGAAATTGCCAGAGAGACAATGGATATGTGGCGATTGTGGCTATACTTGGGAAAGAAAGAGAGTTACCATGCCTGCTAGGTGCCCGAAATGTGCTAAACCGTTCAAGTCATGAAACGCATAATCATAATATGGAATACGTATACGGTCGTACATGGAAATACCTACCAACATGTCAGAGATTGAAGACTTGTTCAGATTAGTGGTTGAAGAATCGTATCCCACTTTAGGAGCAATAGTTGCAATTTCTGTTTACTCGGTTTTTGTTTTTATTTTCTACAGAGCATTGGCCAAGAGAGATCTTATTACACTAAATCTAAATCATTATTCAGATAATCTTTCGGGAAGAGTCAAGAAGTATGCAAGAACTATGATTTTTGTTTTGCAATATATTGTTGTCGTTCCAGTATTGATTACATTCTGGACTCTAGTTCTGGCAATAATCCTGACACTATTATCGCCAGATGCTGATCATTCAAGAAACGCATTGATAGCAACCTCAGTAGTTGGTGCTGTAAGAATTCTTTCTTATTGGACTGAGGATTTATCTAGAGATGTGGCGAAAATGTTACCTTTTGGAGTACTAGGTGTATTCTTAGTAGGGGATGCGCAAGTTCAAATTTCTGAGATTGAAGAATTATTCAATGGTTTGAATGAAATCGCCACATCCTTCATCAGTAGCCTATTTCTTATTGCAGTATTGGAAAGTATTCTTAGGAGTTTGTCCGCAATGATAAATATATTTTCTTTGAGAAGAAAGAATCTACGGCAAAAGAAAGAAATTGCGAAAAAAACTGGTAGAACTGTCAAAGACATTCGGACAGACATATTAGACGATGGAGAGCTAAATTACAGTGCTGGAGAAGATGTAAACCAAATGCAAGAGGTATTAGAAGACGCTGTAGATGTACTTCTTCAGGAAAATGTTTGATGTGTAGGGTTCATCAAAGAGATACTGTCCCGTCAGTCCAAGGGCGATTGGTGTAGTCTGGATATCATATCGGCCTTCTAAGCCGATGACATGGGTTCGAATCCTGTATCGCCCACCACTAAAGATTTTTTTTTGACACTCTAGAATTATCTATTACAATACAAATCGCTCATATAGGGGCAGTAGGTCGGCGGGCTGCATGAAGCGAGGTTCACGTGCCTGGAAGAAGCAAGGAAACCAACGCTGGAAATGGCGTAAGAAGAAGCTTCGTCGCCGAAAAGCATCTAGAAAGAGAGCAAAACAGTGATTTTACTGATTTTTTTGGCTTTTCTAGATTATTCCTTTTAGGAATGAAAAAGAATTCTTCTAGATTTTAGAAATTAAATCATTCAGAGACATTCGTGGATTATCAACTTTAGTTACTCCGCTAGCTAAAAGAACTCCCGAAGTCCCTAAATTAATTGCTGTGATGACATCGTCACCATTTTTCACACCTGCGCCACATAGAATTCCTACATCTTTACTGACTTCACGTATAGCAGCGGCAGTTCCACTAACAATATCTGGATCCGCAGTAGTTACTGAAATTTCTCCTCCAATTAATTCAGGAGGTTCTACCGCTACATAATTAGGCTCTAATGCTGATAATGCTCTTGCTTCATCAATGTCTGCAGCGCACGCACACACAGTGAAGTCCTCTGGGACACTATCTAGGAGCATTGCAATGTGCTCAATAGAAACTTTATGCTCTGCATGATTAATCAAAGTTCCTTTAGCCCCTCTACATATAGCTGTTTCAGGATGTAACCAACCTGTGTTGGATCCAAAGTTAATAGGATCTAAGTGCTGAGTCCAAACTTCTAAATTAGGTGCGGCGGAAACAACAGAAGATAGGTCAAAAGCGGATACCACTGCAATCATTCTAGCATCTGTCTCTATATCTTGCATAATCATTGCTAATTCTTCAGCAGCAACGCCGTGCGCCTCTTGATAAGTTTTGAAATTAACAACAATTAGCGTGTCCTTCATAGAACTGCGAGGCATAATACCGATATGATGATGACGGATGAATTAGATAATTTCTCCATGACCTACGACCTTATCGGAAATATCCGAGTTATTATTTATCCTAGAGGATTCACCTATCAAGCATCTAGTTAATTTACAACCATCTCCAATGATGGCTCCAGATAAAATCACACAATCTGTAATTTCACAACCATTACCAATTGATACATTAGATGAAACAGATGAACCAGTTATCTTGTATGAGCCATCAATAAATGATTGGTCGAGATACCAATTGTTGTACTCATCTGTAGCACCTTGTTCGAAATTACGATTAGAGATGCAAACTTTTGTTGCTTCAATGAACGAAGTTGGAGTCCCGGCATCTACAAAGTATCCTTTGAATTCCAATCCTGCCATTTTTCCAGTTTTGGCAATCTCAGGAAACACTTCCCTTTCCATACTATGTCTCTCTGAAGAAAGTGATTCCAATACATCTCTCTCTACCAAATAACATCCAGCATTTATTAAATTAGAAAACTCAGTTCCTGGCTCTGGTTTTTCTTGAAATTTAGTAATCATACCTGAGTCTTCTAAACCACATACTCCAAACCTACTAGGGTCTTCCACATGCCAAAGCGATAAAGTCACTAAAGCATTCTTTCTCCTATGGTGTTCCAATAAATCATTAACATTGACACTGGAAACGAGATCTCCGTTCAAAATCAATACTGGCTCCTCACTTGTAAGGTGAGGAAGAGTTTTAGAAATTGCACCACCGGTCCCCAAAGGTTCATCTTCGACTGAAATTACTACTTCAAAAGGTAGTTTGGATGAATCGAAGAAACTCTGCATTTCATCCACGCTATAACCTGCAGCAATTATTACTCTATCAACCATTTCAACGGGGACACATTCTACTACTCTCTCTAGAAGAGTTTTGTCTAAAATAGGTAGTAAAGGTTTAGCTCTACCTTCAGTCCAAGGTCTAAGTCTTGTGCCAAAACCACCAGCAAGAACAACTACATCCACACTTCACCGGATATGGCAATAGATTTCAGCACTTCGTGCTTAAGATTTGAACATCGGTAGGCGCATCGTTCAAAGAGCGACTTCCACTCGGATGCTTGAGAGATATGAATATTCACGAGTATCAAGGAAAGATTTTGTTCAAAGAAGCGGGAGTTAAAGTACAAAACGGGATACACTGTAAAACAGTAAATGATGCTCTTAATGCATATGATTTATTGGGTTCAAAAGTTGTGGCTGTAAAATCACAAATTCATGCAGGAGGTAGAGGTAAAGGGACTCTTTATGACATAGAAACCAATGATTTGATAATGGAAGGAGGAGTTAAAATTGCTTTTTCTAGAGAAGATGTAGGGAAATATGCGGAAAATATTATTGGAAGAAAACTTGTTACTAAACAAACAGGAGTAAGTGGGAAAATAGTAAATAATTTGTATGTTGAAGCAGGTTGCTCAATTGCGCACGAATATTATTTGGCTCTACTAGTTGATAGAGAGAAAAAATCAATCCTAATAATGGCATCTACGGAAGGAGGAATGGATATTGAAGAAGTTGCAGAAAAAACTCCCGAGGCGATTCATAAGATTTGGACGCATCCAGTGGATGGACTAAATGAAAAGGATGCGCTAGAGATGGCAGATAACCTCAATCTGGAAGGAGATTCAAAACAAGATTTAGTTTTAATGTTAGATTCTTTATCGAAAATGTTTGTTGAGAAGGACTGTTCAATGATAGAGATTAATCCCCTAGTTAGATCCGATTCTGGAGAAATGATTGCTTTGGATGCAAAGGTTAGTTTTGATGATAATGCATCATTTAGACACCCTTGGAGGGAAGAAATGAGAGATCAATCAGAAGAAGAAGAAGTAGAAACTAGGGCTCATGACCATGGACTTTCTTACGTCAAACTTGATGGAAATATTGGTTGTTTAGTAAATGGTGCAGGACTTGCTATGGCATCTATGGATGTTATCAAATTATATGGTGGAGAGCCAGCAAATTTCCTCGATATAGGCGGAGGAGCAACTAGAGAATCAATTACCACAGCCTTCGGAATCATACTTGAAGATGATAATGTCGAGGGGATTTTAGTGAATATTTTTGGAGGCATTATTCAATGCGACATGGTTGCTAGAAGTGTAATTGAAGCCTCAAATGAACTTGGGCTGAAAGTTCCTTTAGTCGTTAGATTTTCAGGAACTAATCATGTAGAAGGGAAAGAGGTGCTAGATTCCTGTGACTTAGATGTACACACAGCAAGTACTCTCGCTGAAGGTGCGGAAAAAATAGTAAATCTTACAAGGAGTGTTGAATAATGTCAATTTGGATCCACGAAGAAAGTAAAGTTTTGATTCAGGGAATTACAGGGAAGCAGGGTACCTTCCATGGGACAAAAATGGATGAATATAATACTAATGTAGTAGGTGGCGTCACTCCAGGTAAAGGTGGACAATTTGTTGATTTACCGAGTAAGAAAGTTCCTGTTTTCAATACAGTTGCTGAAGGTTTAGAAGATACCAAAGCAGATGTTAGTTTGATTTATGTCCCTGCTAGATTTGCTGCTGCTGCCATTGTTGAAGCCGCAGATGCATTTCATGAGAAGGGAGGAGGATTGATTGTCTGTATTACTGAAGGCATTCCTATTTTGGATATGGTTAAAGCAGTTGCTAGAGTAAATCAATATCCAGAAGTTAGGTTAATTGGGCCGAATTGCCCTGGAATAATCACCCCAGGAGACATAGGTGGCAGTAAAGCCGGAATAATGCCAGGATTTATCCATGCTAAGGGAAGAATAGGGATTGTGTCGAAATCAGGCACTCTGACCTATGAGGCGGTTGCGCAAACTATGAGTGTTGGTGAAGGACAATCAACTTGTGTTGGAATCGGCGGAGACCCAGTCAATGGAACAGGTTTTATCGATTGCTTAGATGCTTTTGAAAAAGACGATCAGACTGTAGCAGTAGTAATGATTGGAGAAATCGGAGGTTCAGCTGAAGAAGAAGCCGCGGAATGGGCATCAAAGAATATGACAAAACCAATAGTTGGTTTCGTAGCAGGATCAACTGCACCCCCTGGGAAGAGAATGGGGCATGCGGGTGCAATAATTTCAGGAGGGAAAGGCACTGCAGCAGAGAAATTTAAAGCATTTGAAGCAGCAGGAATTTATGTTGCAAGAGACCCTTCTGAAATTGGAAATGTATTAGTTAAGGCTTTGGAAGATAGCGGATTAAGATAAACTTGGATGCGAGAGTCTTAGATGCTGAACACATACTCGTGAATCATGGAAGGAGGCGATTCTAGTGGTGGCGCTCCGGAAAAAATTATTGATGAACTCTTGAAAGGAACTTCTAGATCATTCTATTTGACTTTGAAAGTATTGCCAAAGAAGGTACGAAGACAGATAGGTTTAGCTTATCTTCTGGCACGCTTAGCAGACACAATAGCAGATTCAAAAGTAGGTGAAAATAAGGTTCTATTGGAATTACTTGCTGAATATAATCATAGACTTCTTCACGGAGAATGTGCCGATTTACCTGATTTTACCGAATTAGCAATTATACAAGAAGATAGTGCTGAATCGAGGTTACTAAATGAAGCATTTATTCCTGTTAATTATTTAGAGAAATCGAAACATCTTACTGAATCAGATCGGGAAAAAATTATTCAATTACTTGATGTTATAATAAGTGGGCAAATTTTAGATCTGGAAAGATTTAACGACGCTTCGGGAAGAAGAATTATTTCATTAAGAAATGAAGAAGAATTGGACTCATATACTTATTTAGTTGCTGGAAGTGTGGGCGAATTCTGGACTCACATGTCATTAGACCATCTATTTAGTTTAGAAGAAAGAAGAAGAGAAATATTATTCGACAAGGCTGTCAAATTTGGAAAATCATTACAATTAATCAATATTTTAAGAGATTTACCCGAAGACTTACGAATGGGGAGGTGCTACATCCCAATTCAATCTATGGACGAAATTGGAATGACGGCCGAAGATTTACTTGACAAGAATAATATTGGGAAATTTAGGTCATTGTATGATTCTTATATTGATAGAGCTGAAGATTATCTTGATGAGGCTGTAGATTATGTCCAAATGCTACCAAGGAGTCAGTTTAGGCTTCGACTTTCATGCTTATTACCTATCCTAATTGGGCAAAGAACATTACAACTACTACGGGAAAGAAATGTTCTTGATATTGAAAATAGAATTAAAGTATTAAGGCCAGAAATTAGAAAAATAATGAAGAGAGCAATGTGGCTATCAATAACAGGAATTAGCCCGAAAAAAATGAATTAAATGATGATTCATGATTTGTACAACTCAGCGTGAAGTTCAAGAGTAAATCTATTGGGCTCGATATGAAAGAGTATGCCTGGGAGACAGATTAGTGATTCCGAACCAGAGGTCAGGTATGACCTTGGCAGATCTATATCACTAGTTACAGAGGAAAATAATTCAGTCCCCATTGAGAAAGTGCGCAAAGCAGTAAATGTAACTAAAGAAGCCGTTCATGCAATTAGCATTACTGCCCTAGAAACTCTAAGAGAAGGAGCTTTCTTTATGGGAGTAATTGGCTCAAGAGGAGAACTGGTAAATCCTTTCTCGCATATTGATGCCGCTTTATGGTCGGAAAATAGATTACCCGACGACATTATAGAATCAGCTTACGACTACTGTGAAGAATTAACTCGTAGAGAAGCAGGAAATTTCTACCATTCTTTTAAGTATCTTCCAGAAGAAGAAAGAAGATCAATCATGGCCTACTATGCATTTTGTAGAAGAGCAGACGATATTGCTGATGGAGATTACATAGATTATTTCCCAGGAGGTTCAGAAGAAAATCAGGAGTCAATTGACTACAGGACAAAAATTGAGAGACTAATAGATGGAATGCCTGTACTAGATAGATCTTCTTATAATGATAAAATGTCACAATTATTCTATTACAGGAAAAAATTATCAACAGCATATGGTCAAATGACATCTACTGATCCAATATTCATAGCATTGAAAGATACAGTGAATAAATATGGAATTTCCAGACAATTATTAGATGATATGATTAGTGGAATGGAAGAAGATTTTCATCGAAACAGGTATGAAACTTTTGAAGATCTATATTCATACTGTTACAAAGTGGCTTCAACAGTCGGACTCGTATGTATCGAAATATACGGATATGATGATAAAAGAGCAAGGGAATATGCTGAATCTTGGGGAATTTATATGCAACTAACAAATATTCTGAGAGATGTTGCAGAAGATATCGAAAGAGATAGAATATATCTCCCAATTGAGGACCTTAATAGATTTGGGATTACGGAAAAAGACTTGAAAAATAGCAAAGATATTTTGAAACATCCTGGATGGAAGCCTTTTGTTAAAGAATACATTAAAAGAGCGGATAAGTATAGAGAAAGAGGGATGAAATTGTTCCCTCTTCTAGATAAATCTAGTAGATATTCTCCTGCGGCTATGACTACATTTTATCATTCTATTATGAAGAAAATAGAAAAAAATAATGGGGACGTTTTTTCTCAAAGAACACAATTATCAAAAACCGAGAAAATTGGGCTAGCAGCTTATATTTATGTTAGATTTCGTTTCTTTGCATTATAATCAAAATCAACCTGAATCAGGTTATACTATAGAAGACATATTGAATATGATTATGGAGGAGAGGGTGTGAAAGTCGCGGTACTACTTCAAGATAGGTGTAAACCGAAGAGTGAAGCTTTCAGATATCTAGAGAAATATGCAGGCATGTGTGGTGGCGAATGTATACAAGTCGAGGATAATAAATGCAAGATACTAGAAACAGCATGTCCACCCTGTTTTTATCGGGCAAGATTATGCCCTGGTAACGCTGTAATTGTCATTAATCTACCAAAAGAACTTGATACAGATATGACTCATTGTTATGGCCTAAATGCATTTAGGATATTCAGATTACCCGCTCCTAAAATAAAACAGGTTGTTGGCATACTTGGACCTAACGGAGTGGGTAAATCAACTGCCATCAATATTTTATCGGGAGCAATAAAACCAAATTTAGGTGATTGGAAAAATCCATCTCCAGAATGGGAAGAAATAATCTCCACATTCCCTAGAGGAGAGCTTAGAGATTATCTAGGATTGGTTGCTGAAGAAGGAATCTGTATTGCTGTCAAACCGCAAAATATCGATAAATTACCGAAATTATGGGATGGAGAAGTTAGAGGATTGTTATCTCGTGTTGATGAAAGGGGAGAATTAGAAAAATATTCCAAAATAGTTGGAGTTGCACATTTACTAGATAGAGGATTAGCCAGCCTTTCAGGTGGTGAATTACAAAGAGTTGCAATTTGTGCGACAATTCTTAAAGAAGCTGATGTATACTTTTTTGATGAGCCTTCATCATACCTAGATATTTACGAAAGAATGAGAATGGTAGGAATTCTACAAGAACTGGCAGAAAGAGGTAAGAGAGTGATTGTTGTTGAACACGATTTAGCAATTTTAGATGTACTCTGTGACCAGGTCCACATTGTTTATGGGGAAAGAGCTGCGTATGGAATTTTTACTCCGGCTAGATCTACAAGAAGTGCAATAAATATGTATCTTGAGGGGTATTTACCAGAAGAGAATGTAAGAATTAGAGATAAAAAGATTGAATTTTTACGAGGAAGAATCAGAGGAGAGGAAATTGGACTCCCTATCTTGAAATGGGGGGACATGGAAAAAACTCTAGGAGACTTTAGCCTAAAAACTGGTGAAGGAATGGTTAGAAGTGCAGAGGTTGTTGGTGTAGTAGGGCCTAATGCTACAGGTAAAACAACCATGGTTAAGATGATTGCTGGGGAAATTGAACCAGATCAAGGATGGTGTACTATGGATGCAAAAATATCCTACAAATCTCAACATGTCCATACTGAATTCGAAGGAACTGTCGAAGAGTGGCTAAATCTAGAATTGGGAAATAAATGGAGGAGCGGGGAGTTTCATACACAAGTTGTCAGACCATTACAAGTCGATCAATTAGTTGATTTGCAAGCAAAAAAGCTATCCGGTGGAGAATTGCAAGCAGTTAGTATTACTATTTGTCTAGGGAAAGAAGCTGATTTGTACCTTCTTGACGAACCAAGTGCACATCTTGATGCTAATGCAAGAATGGAAGCGGCAAAAGCCATAAGAAGAACGATGGAGAGTAATGAGAAAGCAGCAATGGTAATAGATCATGATATCTATTTCATTGATATTGTAAGTGATTCATTACTAGTTTTTGATGGAGAAGGAGGGAAAAATGGAAACGCAGTAGGCCCGTTAACCCTCAGAAAAGGAATGAATAAATTCTTGAAAGATATTGATATGACATTTCGAAGAGACCATGAATCATATAGACCACGTATTAACAAACCAAATAGTAGAAAGGACAGAGAACAAAAAATCGCTGGAGAATACTTCTACATTGAGTAATATAACCATTGGATTCTTGAAGGATGGTTGAAACCAAGCAACATGGCAGACGAGGCTGACGAGCCTACTGAGGAGTTATCTGATGAAAATAATTCAGAGGAAATTGAAAATGTCGACCCGATTAAAATCCTTGAAGATAAAATTGAGGAATTAGAGAAAGAGAAACAATACTCTACTGCGGAAATGGTTAATCTAAGGCAACGATATGCTAGAGAAAGAAATACTCTATTGAAGTTCTCCAGTATGAATCTAGCATCAAAGATTCTCCCTGTACTGGATTATTTAGAGAAAGCAATATCAATAGAGAATAGAGAATCAGAAAAATTCCTTGAAGGTGTCAGCATGACTATGAAGACGTTGAAGACTGTTTTGGAAAATGAGGGAGTAGAGAAAATAGAGGCTCAAGATCAAGTATTTAATCCATCATTTATGGAAGCAATAGCAGTAATTCCTGTTCCTGAAGGTAAGGAACCAGGCACGGTAGTTGAAGTAATTGAAGAAGGATATTTGTTCCATGAACGTGTATTAAGGCCAGTGAAAGTCATTGTTTCAGAAAACTAAAATTGATAACTACGATGCTGCTGCACAGATTATGAATAAGTTTCTCGTAATTTTGTTATGCACCTCTATGATCCTCTCTGGATGTACTGGAGTAAAGGATGAAGTTCTAGAAACTCTCGGTTGTACTGATTCAGATTCATTAAATTTTGATGAAGAAGCTACAGTAGATGACGGAAGTTGTTTTTATGAAGATGTTGAAGAAGTTCTAGAAATACCACATATTGATGGGTGCGACAATACGAACTCAATACATTGTATGCTACCTTTTCCTTCCGACGCATTCCTAGTTGATGACTCGAGTACCGTTACTGGTAAAAGGATAAATTATGCACCAAATACAATACCTGGATCAGGAACATCTAGTCAAATCAATATCCCTATAATCAATCAAATTGATGGAGCAAGCCCTAATACTCAGATTATGACTGCTTTTGAAATTGAACCTGATGTGTCAGAATTAGCAGGACAATATAGTATTTCAAAAAGTTTAGAAGATGGTCACTCTACAATTTTAATGAATAAATTAACTGGCGAATTAGTTGCACACTGGGTTGAGCTTGATATTAGATCTGAGATTGATCAACCGACTATACTTCACATTAGAACAATAGAAGCATTGGAACATAACACACCTTATGTCGTGATAATATCGGGTCTAATAGACGAATCAGGAGAATTAGTACCCACTCCAGAAGGTTTTGCGGCGCTAAGAGATCAAGTAATTACTTCATCAATTGATATTGAAAATAGAAGGAGTTCTTTTCAAAATTTGTTCTCATTTATTGAATCAAATACTGATATTAAGATCCAACATCTACAAACTGCATGGAGCTTCCATACAGCATCTACTGAATCGATAATTGGTCCAATTATTGAGATGAGAAATGATGCTTTGCAAAGGATTGGGGATGACGGTATAGGATGTAACGACATCATCGTAGAAGAGAGTTTTATTGAAGGGACTACGAATACAAGTCATTGGCTTGTCTCAGGAACTTATACAGCCCCACAATATACTGAATCATTTTATCCACCAACTTTAATCAGAAGGACTTCAGAAACAGATCGGACGCCAGTTTTTGTAGAAAATAGAGAGATTCCTTTTTGGTTATTAATTCCGGGCACAGCAGTCGATGAGCCTGCTGATTTGACAATATGGGGGCATGGATTCCTAGGGACAGGAGACACCTCAGGATTGCATGGATGGGCTAATGAAAACAATGCAGCAATGTTAGGAACTAGTTTTTACGGATGGGCAAGTGACGACGTTACTAGTATAGAATATGCTGTTCTTGATATGAATTATTTCCAACATCAAGCAGAAAGACTTGAACAATCAATGATTAATCAGGTAGTGATGATAAAATCATTTATGGGAGTTTGTTCGGAATTACCTGAATTACATATTAATAATAATAGTTTAGTAGATGTTTCTGACCCAGTTTACACAGGGTATTCAAATGGAGGGCTGCGGGGACCATCGATAATCGGTCTTTCACCAGATCTGAATAGAGGAGTTCTTTGGGCAGGGGGATCTTCCTTTTCTCATATCATAGAACGCTGTACACAATACGATCGGTTTCATTTCATATTTGCCAGTGAATGGGGATACGAAAACCAACTAGATAGGGCAGTAGCTATTTCTATCATGCAGACTCTATGGGATTCAGTTGAATCTGATACTTTCCTATCACTTAGAGAGGAAGGATATCTAAATGAAGTTGAACCTTATGATTTGATGACACTATTCTCAATAGGAGATTTACAAATTTCAAATATTTCGTCTGCAAGGATGATGAGAACAGCCAATATACCAATTCTCAATTCGTCGACCATCATTCCTTATGGCATTGATATAGTGAATGAAACTCATATCGGCTCTGTTGGAGTTTTCTTTGATGGAGGATATATACTCGCACCTGATGGAAATGAATATGGTGAAGAACCTCATCCTGCTCATAATGCAATTGGTGGACTATTTTCAGCCAGAGATATGGCATTTAAATATCTTCAATTGGAAGATATTGTAGATACTTGTAACGGTAATTGCTCATTTTCTCCAGATGACCTGAGTTGGAATTAACCAACTGGTTCTCCACCTTCACCCAAGAATGCGAGTCTCTTAAGACAATCATTTGATATCAAGAAATCAATAATTGTTTCAGGAACAGACTGGCCTAAAATCATCTTAATTGCATTGTCATCATTAATTGTAGAAAGCATTCTAGCAGTCTCACGGACCCTCCATCCTTCAAATCGTTCTCTTTCAACTAGAGGCATAGAAATGACCGGCCATTTAGAACTCTCATATAATTCTGATGAAGTTAAATCACTACTAAAAAATACTCCAG
>Ga0163110_10000383_pt1 | contig 20440 bp, 23 predicted proteins | sample CRUFie1St17metaG_FD_108703 | JGI IMG/M metagenome (GOLD analysis project Ga0163110, IMG submission 108703) | Marine microbial communities from the Costa Rica Dome - CRUD Field 142mm St17 metaG | ecosystem: Environmental > Aquatic > Marine > Oceanic > Photic zone | place: Costa Rica: the Eastern...
AACCCTTTCGTTTTTTTAAGGGGTTTTAGATGAACCTCAAAAATTTCTTTTCTTTCTCTGACATCAGGAAGATCGACATAAATTTGTCTGTCAAACCTACCAGCTCTCATAAGGGCTTTGTCCAGTACATCTGCGCGATTTGTCGCAGCCATTACAATAACATTAGTATTTGTTCCAAAACCATCCATTTCAGTTAATAGTTGATTTAGTGTATTTTCTCTTTCATCATTAGAGCCTGTCATACTATTTTTTCCTCTGGCCCTTCCAATAGCATCAATTTCATCAATAAATATTATAGATGGTGATTTTTCTTTCGCTTGTTTAAAAAGGTCACGGACTCTTGATGCTCCAACACCGACAAACATTTCAACAAAATCAGATCCTGATAGAGAAAAAAATGGAACTTTAGCTTCACCAGCAACAGCCTTAGCCAATAATGTTTTTCCGGTTCCTGGTAAACCGACAAGTAACGCACCCTTAGGTATTTTCCCACCTAACTTGGTATACTTTGAGGGGCTTTTTAAAAAATCAACTATTTCTTCAACCTCTTCTTTTGCACCTTCCAAACCAGCAACATCTTTAAATGTCACCTTTGTATCCTTACTTCCATCAAAGAGCTTGGCTTTTGATTTACCAATACTAAATATTTGAGACCCGCCTGCACCAGCTCCACCTGACATTCTTCTCATAAAGAATATCCATAAACCAACTAAAATTATTAGAGGAAGAAAACCAATTAGGACATCAAACCATTTATTTTCAATGGTTCTAAATTCATAATTGAAAAGAACACCATTACTTTCTGCATTTTCTAATTTTCTTTGAAATAATTCAAGATCACCAACTTCAAAGTTATAATGAGGACCTACTGTGTTTTTTTGTCCTAGGAAATTGTTTTGAGCTACATCACGATGAATATCATTCATCAATGCATTTTCAGTAAGGGTTACCTCTGCAAGGGTTTTATTGATGATGGTAATTTTAGATACTTCACCTGTATTTAAATATTTCTCAAATGTTGAAATATTTATCTTCTTGGTTCCCGAAAAATTACTGCTATTTCCAAGAAAGGAGAAAATTATGAATACGGAGATAATTAATCCATATATCCAATATGTTGTGTTTTTTTGCGGGTTAATATTACTTTTCTTTTTGTTCATAAATTCTAATCTAATCTAACTATTTTTCCTTCACTCCACAACTCTTCCAAGTCGTAAATCTCTCTAAACTCCTTTTTAAAAATGTGAACCACTATGTCAACGTAGTCAAGCAAAACCCAGTTTTTATTTTCTAATCCCTCAATATTAAAAGGTTTCTCTTGGATATTTTTACTTACAACCCTTTTAATTGAACTAGAAATTGCATTTACCTGAGTATTAGATTGACAATCACAAATAACAAAATACTTACAAATTGTATTTTCAAGTTCTGTAAAGTCAATTATACTAATATTTTCACCTTTAACATTTTCAATTCCCTTAACAATATTAGTTAACGTTTTATCCTTAATTTGCATGAATAATTAGTTCAAATGAAATTAATCAAACTTAATGCCATTGATTCTACTAATGAATATATAAAGAAAATAAAGACTTTCGTTCCTGATAAGTTATTTTGTGTTTATACATATAATCAGAAGCAAGGTAAAGGACAAAGAGCTAATATTTGGCATAGTGAACCAAATAAAAATTTATGTATTTCTTTCTGTTTAAAGCCTACCCACAAAAATTCAAAATTTACAAGTTTTAAATTAAATATGCTTGTGAGTATTATTCTTTTAGAGTTTTTTAAAAAACTAAAAATCCCTAATCTTAGGATCAAGTGGCCTAACGACATTTTGTCAGCAGACAAAAAAATATCTGGAATTTTAATTGAATCTACCATAAAATCAAACAAAATCAATGATTATATTATAGGCTTGGGTTTAAATATTAACCAAGAAAAATTTAATAATCTGCTTAATGCTAATTCTATAAAAAATATAACAGGTACTAATTATGATTTAAATGAGATTGCAAATAGCCTAATTAAGACCTTTGAAGATTTTGACGAGAAATTAATTAAATACTCAGTTGAGGAAATAAAAATAAAATATTTAAAAAATTTATATGGCCTTAATTCACCCATAGAATTTTTTCATAATGGAGAAAAATTAGCAGGAAAGATTGCAGATATTTTATCGGATCACAAAATAAAATTAATTATTGACGATAAAGAAAAAGTATTTGATAGTACAGAAATAAAATTAATTTTTTAGAAATCTAATTCTTCAACTTTATTTTTCAGAGAGTTTATGAATTTTTCTAGTGGGTTTTTAATCATCATTTCAATCATTGTTGAAAATTTTCCTTCAAATTTCACATATACAACTGAGCTATTGTTGTCATCAGAATAAACAGTAATAGATATTTGAAAATTTAAATTACTGTCATTTGATAGTAGTTTTACACTTGAGGATGGTCGATTTTCAACTAATTCTAGTGATATTTTAGGCATACTGCCAATTTTTATTTTAAACTCATTTGCAGATAGCTTTTCAAAGTCACTAATTTCATCACCAAGAATAGTTTTATAATTGTCAATATTAATTATAAAATCATAGATCTTTAATGACGAAAATTGTAAAATATTTGTTTGCTTACTAATTTCCATTATTTGTTCCAATTTTCAGGGTCAGATCTCCATTTTTCTAACTGTTCTACTTCGCTTTTAGAAATATAATTTTCTTCAGCTGCATATTCAATTAAAAAATTATATGAGCAAAGAGAATAATATTTGATTTGTTTTGACTGGAAATTTTTCTTAGAAACATCAAAATTATAATTAAATATACTAATTAAGCCTTTTACTTTTAAATTCTCTTCAATCAATGAATCACAAGCTTCCAAGCTACTTTTCCCAGTACTGATCAGATCTTCAATAACAATAACTTTTTGATTATTTTTAAAGTAACCTTCGACACTGTTTTTTCTACCATGTTTTTTTCTGTCTGATCTAACATAAATAAATGGTTTATTTAATTTGTCTGCAACTAGCATCCCAATACCTATTGCTCCTGTTGCTACACCTGCTATTATATCATAATTATTAAAATTTTTTTCAATTTGTTTAACCAAGTAGTCACTAATTAATTTTCTGGCATTAGGATAAGATAAAATTGTTCTGTTATCACAATAAATGGGCGATTTCCAACCTGAAGCCCACGTAAATGGATTTTTTGGATTCAATTTAATTGCATTAATTTGTAAGAGAAGTTTAGAGGTTTCTTTAGCAATAAAATCATCTTTAACCATCACACAAATGTATAAAGTTTTTGTCAATAGATTATCAATTGTTTTAACATCTGATAAGAATTATTTAGATAATTCTAAGACATTTTTATTATCTAGTATTACTATCAAAGAAATTGTAAAAAAACTAAAGCTGAACGATGAAATATTTTTATACTATCCAATACAAAAAAAACTATTGAAGGAATTTAAAAAAAAGTTGAGTACAATAGTGGCAGCTGGTGGAATCGTAAAAAATAAAGAAAATGAAATACTTTTTATATTCAGGAAAGGCAAATGGGACCTGCCTAAAGGAAAAATAGAAAAAAATGAAAAGATTGATGAAGGTGCTCTAAGAGAGGTTATTGAGGAAACAGGTATAAAAAAGGTAAAAATTGATGGTTTTTTTGACACAACATATCACATCATTAAAACTCAAAAGCAATATTTTTTAAAGGAAACACACTGGTATAAAATGAAATCAAATTATACTGGAAAACTAAAACCTCAAAAAAGTGAGGGAATTAGAAGTGTTAGATGGAAAAAAATTAAAGAGGCAAAAGAAATTAAGAAAAAAACTTTTCGAAATATAGCGATTATACTTACTAGTTATTTGAAATAATTTTAGCAATAGATTCTGGTATAAGCCTACTGTAATCACCCTTGTTTTTAATTAATTCTCTAACAATTGAGCTACTAATAAAGGAGGTTTTAGCTGATGTTAAAAGAAAAACAGTTTCAATCTTTGAAAGTAGTCTATTTGTCCTGGCTATAGCTTTCTCAAATTCAAAGTCACCATTATTTCGTACACCTCTGACAATAAAGTTTGCATCAACTTTTTTACAAAAATCAATTGTTAGTCCTTTATAACTTTGAACTTTTATATTTTCAGAATTAATAACAACACTTTTTATAAAATCAATTCGGTCCTCCAAACTAAACATTGCTTTTTTATCAATATTTTCACCAATTCCAATTATAACTTCATCAAATATTAATTTACTTCTATTTAAAATATCTAAATGACCTAGAGTAAAAGGATCGAAGGTACCTGGAAAAATTGCTCTTCTCATTTTTTAAAGTTCTTTAAGGTATCATCAATCATGAATGTAAAAAGTTTTTTCAAAGATATATTATTCATTTTAACTTGTTTTGGAAAGATACTATGTTCCGTCATCCCTGGGATAGAATTAATTTCCAGAAGGTATGGATCATCTTCAATAAATATAAAATCAGATCTAGAAAACCCTTTCATATTCAATTTTGAATAAAGATCTATTGCAGCCATTTCTACATTTTTTTTTTGAATTTTATTTATTCTTGCGGGACTTATTTCCTCGTGTTTTCCCTCATATTTAGCTTCATAATCAAAAAAATCATTTGTTGTAATAATTTCTGTTATTCCAAAAACTTTAATTTCATTTTCATAATTCATAACACCCACAGAAACTTCCTTTCCATTTAAGAATTGTTCAACCAAAACTTCATCATCGAACTCAAACGATTTTTTAACAGCAATTTCAAGTTCTTTAACACTATAAACTTTGGAAATTCCATAACTACTACCTGAGCTATTTGCTTTTACAAACAATGGAAAGTTTAGTTCCTTTTCAATTTCTTCGTAAGAAATATTTCCACTTTTATTAATTAAAATTGACTTTGCAGTTTTAATATTATTTTTTTTTGCAAATTCAATACAGTCTTTTTTATTGAATGTAAGTAAAGCAACCTCGGATGAAGGACCAGTATATGGAATGCCAAGTTTGTCAAAATACTTTTGTATGATTCCATCTTCACCAGGTGTTCCGTGAATCATTATAAAAATAATGTCAAATTTTATCTCTATTCCATTGACATCACAACTAAATTTATCTTTGGAAAGGGAGTGATTCATTCCATCTTTAGTAATTAAATTCCAATTGTTTTTGTCAACAATAACTTTATATGCATTGTATAGGGTTTTATCAATGTGATTAAAAACTGTTGTTCCACTTAAAACGGAAATGTCATGCTCACTAGAGTACCCACCCATAATAACTGCCACATTTTTTTTCATTAAAAATTATGTTTTATTAAAGCTTTTTAAAGATACTTATTTATATATATTTGTTTTTATAGTTTTAAATGAAGTTTTTCTACAGCAGAGTTTTTATAAAGCAACTTTTTTTAGCCACTATCATATTCTCATTGGTGGTACTAGCCTCAATTGTTTTTTTATTTTTTTACACTAATCAAACAAGTAGAATAAAAGTGCCAAATTTAGTTGGTATGAGTCTTAGTGAAATTGATGCTGTTGTTAGTGAAAATAATCTCAGGTATGAAATAATTGATTCATCCTTTTATAATGAGGAATTTGATAAAAACTCGGTTTTAGAACAAATTCCATTAGCAAACATAGAAGTAAAGAAAAACAGAAAAATTTATTTAACGATTAATCCTTCGTCAATTGGTGACGTTATTCTTCCTGAAATAATTCAATTAACTAAAAGAAATGCAGTTACTATTCTTACAGCACTAGATCTTCAAATTGGAGAATTTATATATGAAAATAATATTGGAAAAGATATGGTTTTAGATGTGGAAATTGATGGAGAAATGATTAAACCAGGAACAATAATTCCAAAAAAATCCAAAATTGATTTAATTCTAGGCAACGGTAAAAAAGAATAAACTTGGAAATTTCTGAAAATAATGAAGAGCTTTTTGAACACTTTTCTTTCCTTGCGGACAAGGGTCAAGAACCGGTCAGAGTAGATAAGTTTTTGATGAATAGGATAGAGAATGCGACCAGAAATAAAATTCAAAAAGCAGCAAAAAGTGGGTATATTTTTTCTAATAATATCCCAGTCAAACAAAATTATAAGGTAAAGCCGGGCGACAATGTAAAAGTTATGTTTCACCATCCTCCACATGAGAATTTATTAGTGGGAGAAAAAATGGATATAGATGTAGTTTATGAGGACAATGATTTAATTGTTGTTAATAAACCTCCAAATCAAGTTGTTCATCCCGGTCATGGAAACTACACAGGAACACTACTAAACGGATTAATTTATTATAACGATAATCTTCCTGAAAACAATGATGGTAGACCTGGGTTAGTTCACCGAATTGATAAAGATACGAGCGGATTACTGGTTGTTGCAAAATCAGAAACAGCATTAACAGTTTTGGCAAAACAATTTTTTGAAAAAAAAATTGAAAGAAAATATTTGGCAATTGTGTGGGGAGTACCTAATCCAGCAAAGGATACTATTAATAAAAATTTGTCAAGGGATAAGAAAAATAGAATGATAATGTCAGTTCCAAATGAGGATGACATTGGTAAAAAGGCGGTGACCCACTACAATATTATTGAAGATTTAGGATACGTTTCTTTGATTGAATGCCAACTTGAAACAGGAAGAACACACCAAATAAGAGCCCATATGAAACATATAGGACATCCTATTTTTAATGATGTTAGATATGGTGGGGATAAAATTTTAAAAGGAACAATTTTTAATAAATACAAACAATTTGTAGATAATTGTTTTAAAATTATGCCAAGACAAGCATTACACGCTAAAACCTTAGGATTTTTACATCCAAAAACAAATGAAAAAATGTATTTTGATATAGATCTTCCAAATGACTTTAATTCATGTTTGGAAAAGTGGAAAAAATATTCAAAAAATATTTAATTTTAAACTATGAAAATTCTAATCTCGCCGGCTAAATCATTAGATTTTGAATCTGTAATTGATAGTACTGAACATTCAAAACCAGTTTTTTTAAATAAAACATTAGAAATTAATAAAGTATTGAAGAAAAAGAGTCCTAATGATTTAATGAAACTTCAAGGAATTTCCCAAAAACTATCAGATTTAAACTGGAAACGTAATAATGATTACAGAGAGAATCATACTTTATCAAACTCCAGACCTGCTATTCACGCATTCAATGGTGATGTGTATAGTGGAATTGATGTGAAAACATTATCAAATGAAAAGATCAATGAACTTCAAAAATCATTAAGAATTTTGTCTGGTTTCTATGGTGTTTTAAAACCATTGGATTTAATACAGCCATACAGGCTAGAAATGGGTACAAAAATGCCGGTAAACGGATCTGATAACTTGTACAAGTTCTGGTCTGATAATATAACTAAATCAATCTTAGATGACATGTCTCCAAATGAATTACTAATAAATTTGGCAAGTAATGAATACTTCAGTGCTTTTAATAAGGATATATTCAATGGAAGAATTATTTCTCCAATTTTCAAAGACTTCAAAAACGGTAAGCTCAAAATAATTTCATTTTATGCTAAAAAAGCTAGGGGAATGATGGTGAGATATATCGTTGATAATAATGTTACTGGTTACAATGAACTGCTTGGATTCAATTCCAGTAATTATTCTTACAACGAAACTGAAACAACTGATGATAACTACCCTGTTTTCACTAGATAGTTAAGCTTTAATTAGTTTAATAAAATTTTTTGTTTTAGAAACGCCATGATTATCCAGGTGTTTTATGTATGCAGAACCAATAATAGCTCCATCACTGTTTTGACATGCAGATTTAAATGTATTGCTGTTGCTGATACCAAATCCAATTAGCAGAGGGTTGGAAAGTCTCATTTTTTTTATTCTTTTGAAATATTCAATTTGATATTGATCAAAAGAGTCTTTTGCACCTGTTACACTATAGCTGCTAACCATATAGATAAACCCTTTGGAAAGTTCATCAATTAAATATATTCTTTCATTTGGGGTTTGTGGTGTTATTAAAAACATCATATTTAATCTATAATTTTCAAAAATATTTTTATAATTTTTCTTGAAAATATCAACTGGTAAATCTGGGATAATTAGTCCATCAACACCAACATTTTTACAATTAGAACAAAATTTTTCAACTCCATATTGAAGAATTGGATTAAAATAACCCATTATGACTATAGGAATATTGGTTATTTTTCTCAAGTCTTTTAATTGCTTAAATAATAAATCTGTAGTCATTCCATTACTAAGTGCTTTTTCAGAACTTTTTTGAATAGTGGGTCCATCAGCAAGAGGGTCGCTGAATGGCAAACCAATTTCAATCATATCGACTTTGGATTTATCTAGCTCCTTAATAATTTTTAGAGTATCATCTTTCTCTGGAAAACCAGCAGTAAAATAAATTGATAGTAGATTCTTTTTTTTATTAAAAACTTTATTGATCCTATTCATCTGAAGGTTTTAAATAAATTCTTTTACTATTAATATTATATAAGTCACCTGGCGTATATGTAAAACGTTTGTATGGTTTTTCCTCAAGTTGCCTACCAAGTCCTTTAGGTTTTTTCCTAGCCTCAAAAATTCTAGAATTAATTTCAACCTTCATAGAATCGATAACAGATTTATAACTCTTATCCTCAGCTAAATTTTTATTTTCTTTTTTATCATACTTATGATCATATAATTCATAGCCGTACTCTCCTTCCTCACCCCATTTTACTAAACGATATCGTTCAGTTTTAATTGAATAACCCTCAACATTATTAAACCTAGTTGCTATCCATCTTGTCAGTGCACTGTTTCTAATTTTATAGCTGCTGTCATTAAAAATTGGTACGAGGCTTTTTCCAACAACATGCTCAGGCGTTTTAATTCCAGTTAAATCCATGAGAGTTGGGTACATATCAACAAGCTCAACTGGCGAATTACTTCTAGTACCCTTTTTTATTCCAGGACCAGAAAAGATTAGAGGAACACGAGTTGTTTTTTCATATAATGTTTGTTTTTGCCAATGTCCCTGTTCTCCTAAATGATAACCATGGTCACTTGAAAAAACAATTATGGTATTTTTGTCTAGGCCTGTTTTTTTAAGTTTTTTAATAATTCTTCCAACCTGGGCATCTAAAAAAGTAACAGTTGCATAGTATGCTCTTTTGATTTCTTGAGCTTCAGTTTTCTCTAAATCATACTGTCTTCCTTTTCCATCTCCTTTGTGTCTTAGTGATATGGCAGCAGGCTCCGGTATGGTATTCAAAAAATCATTATTCATTTGTGGGACATCAATCTCTTTAATATCATACATATCAAAATATTTTTTTGGAGCAACATATGGTGTGTGAGGTTTAAAAAAACCAACAGCTAAAAAGAAGTTTTGATCTGATTTAGAAAATTTTTCAAGTTGTTCAATTGCCTCAGTTGCCACAATCCCATCAGTTTGTTCTTCATCAAAGCCTTCAGCTTCCAGCCAACTTAAAGTTCCCCCGTATGCTCTAGTCTTTAAAGTTTTTACTTTGTATTCTTCGTCCTTATCTCTTCCATATGGATTTATAGTGTAATCCCAAGTGTGAATATCATCTGCACTAGAAGTTCCGATTGCACCTGGATTGTCGTAATGATATATTTTTCCAATCCTAACTGATTTATAACCCCTTTGTCTAAATCTTTGACCAAGAGTTACTACATCAGGGATTGTTGTCCTAATATCTACATTTAACTTTGTGTGCTTTGTTTGATCTGAGTACATACCTGTCATAAATGAGGCCCTGGATTGCCCACATTGAGGCCATTGAACATGAGCATTTTCAAATAAAGAGCCGTTTATGGCAAGATTGTCAATATTTGGACTTATTACTTGTTTGTGGTTGTAAGCACCTAAATCACAATTCAAATCATCAGTCATTATGAATAACACATTTTTGTTAACTTCTGATGCTGAGTCATAATTAACCTGACCATTATGATTTATTTCAGTATTGCAAGAAAAAATCAAAAGAATAAAATAGTATAAAGGATTAATTTTTTTCATAATTTAAAATAGTCTATATATGTATCTAGGTCTTTATCACCTCTTCCTGAACAATTAAAAACTATGACATCATTTTGTTTGAACTTCATTTTTTCTAAAATAGCAAAGGCGTGAGATGTTTCAATTGCAGGAATTATACCTTCCATTTGAGATAATATGAGCCCCCAGTTCATAGCATCTTTGTCGTCAATTGAAATAAATTTTCCTCTTTTAGTTTTATATAAATTTGCGTGCATAGGTCCAATACCAGGATAATCTAATCCTGCAGAAATTGAGTATGGTTCAGTTATCTGACCATCATTAGTTTGCATAAGTAGTGTTTTTGCACCATGAATAATTCCCTCAGTGCCTAGGATTGAGGTAGCAGCACTTTCCCCACTATTAACTCCTTTTCCAGCAGCTTCAACACATACTATTTCAACATCTAAATCATTCAAAAACGGGTAGAATAAACCAGCTGCATTACTTCCACCTCCAACACAAGCAATCACATGAGTAGGCTTATCGGTTTTTTCCATTTCAATTAATTGTTTTTTTGTTTCATAACCAATAACCGATTGGAATCTAGCAACCATATCAGGGTAGGGATGTGGTCCAACAACAGATCCAATTATGTAGTGAGTATCAACTGGATTTGAAATCCAATCTCTGATAGCTTCATTTGTCGCATCTTTTAAAGTTCTACTTCCTGAGGTGGCAGATCTTACTTTTGCCCCTAACATTTTCATTCTTGCGACGTTAGGAGCCTGTCTTGAAATATCAACTTCACCCATGTAAACGATACATTCAATTCCCATAAGTGCGCAAACTGTTGCAGTAGCAACCCCATGTTGTCCTGCGCCAGTCTCGGCTATAATTCTTTTTTTCCCAAGCTTTTTAGCAAGAATAATTTGTCCAATAGTATTGTTTATTTTATGTGCACCAGTGTGACAGAGATCCTCCCTTTTTAAATAAATTTTTGTATTATATTTTTTTGAAAGTCTTTTAGCAAAATAAAGTGGAGTCGGTCTACCAACATAATCAGATAGTAGCTTATTAAACTCTTTTTTGAAATCATGTGATTCTGTAATCTTAATATATTTTTTTTGCAATTCTTCAATATTAGGATGTAACATTTCTGGAATAAATGCACCTCCAAAATCCCCATAAAATCCTTCTTTATTAATATTATAATTTTCCATCATTAAGATTGTTTAAAAATATTTTAATTTTTTCTACGTCTTTAGTTCCTGGACTTATTTCAAATTTACTATTTATGTCAACAGCAATTAAACACTTATTTTCTTTTTTTATTTTATTTATTTTTTCAATACTATTCAAATCAATTCCACCACTTAGGATAAATTTTTTTCTTGTGAATTCTCTTATTATATCCCAATCAAATTTCTTACCTGATCCGCCAAACTTATCAGATTCAGTGTCAAATAAAAAATAATCACAACATTCGATATAGGAATTTGTAAGATTGATATCATAATCATTTGAAACTCTAAAAGCTTTGATTACTTTAACCACTTTCATCAATTTTTTACAAAAGGATGGTTCCTCGTCACCATGAAGCTGAACATAAGCTAGGTTATATTTTTTTGTATAATTAATTATTGTCTCAAGGTTTTCATTAACAAATACTCCAACTTTTTGTTTTGATAAATTAGACAAAATCAAGTCTTTACTTATAAATCTTGGGGATTTTTTAAAAAAAATAAAACCCATAAAGTCAATTCCTACTTTATTTAATTCAGAGATGCTAGACGGATTATTTAAACCACAAACCTTAACTTTCATTTTTGATTTTAGATATAAAATTTGATAGTTCTTCACCTGGATTTGAATTCCTCATAAATCTCTCACCAATGAGAAATCCATCGAATCCACTATTTTTTAATTTCATAATTTCAGATGGGTTATTTAATCCACTTTCGGAGATTTTCGTAAAACTTGATGGTATTTTTTCAACTAAATTTAAACTTGTTTCAATATTTACATCAAATGTTTTTAAATTTCTGTTATTGATTCCAATTATATCAATGCTATCAATGCATACTTTATTTAACTCTTCCAAATCATGAATTTCAATTAGAACCTCTAAATCAAAACTTTTTGCAAGTTTTGATAGATTTTTTATTTGTGAAGAATTTAAACAAGCAGCAATCAGCAATATTGCATCAGCACCTATCGATTTTGACTCTATTATTTGATATTCATCAATGATAAAATCCTTTCTTAACATTGGTAGATTTGTAATTCGCCTAGCTTCTGTAAATTCTAAAGAAGATCCACCAAAAAAATTTTTTTCTGTTAAAAATGAAATTCCGGCCGCCCCACCATTATCATAACCTTTAATTATAGATTTGCTTGGTGTTTGATAATTAATTTTTGATTTTGATGGAGATCTTCTCTTGTGTTCGGCAATAATTCCAATTTCTTTCTGTTTTATTTTTTCTGATAAAGACTTAGTTTTAGCTTTAAAAAAACTAGATTTTTCAAGTGTTGATATTGAAACAGATTTTTTTAAATATGCCAACTCTTTTAATTTCTCACTAATAATATTATTCAGAATATCCATTTAAATCTGACTTAAATTTTTTAATGATTTGTATGCTTTGCCACTTTTTAATGATTCTTGTGCAATCAAAATACACTCATCTATATTTTTACCCGTTATTGTTTTTATAGCAAGAGATGAATTTGCCAAAACTACATTCTGTTGGCTTTTTGTTCCCAATCCTTTAAGGATGTTCTTAAAAATATTTGCAGATTCTTTAATTGTTTTACCACCTAAAATTTCATGACTTGATGTTTTTTGAAAATTAAAGAATTTTGAGTCAGCAATAATTTCCTCATTATTTGTAATCAATTTAAAGTTATCAGTTAGAGAAATTTCGTCATATCCGTCTAGTGCAAAAACAATCGAAAAATTAACATTAGTGTTTTTAAAAATATATCCATACAGCCTTGCAATTTCCAAATTATATACGCCTGTAAGTTGATTTTTGGGTCTACATGGATTTACTAATGGTCCTAAAAGATTAAAAAATGTTTTAAATCCAAGCGCCTTTCTTACTGGAGCAACGTTTTTCATTGATGGATGAAATAATGGTGCATGTAAGTAGCAAATATTTGCTTTGTCTAAACATTTTTTTAAATGGGATTCATTGTTTGAGAATTTTATTCCTAAAAATTCCAAAACATTACTGGATCCACAGTTTGATGATACACCATAGTTTCCATGTTTTGTTACTTTAAATCCTGCACCAGCTACAATAAAGGATGATATGGTTGAGATGTTAAAAGTGTCTTTACCATCTCCTCCAGTTCCACATAAATCAACTGTGTCAAATTCATTTAAATTGATTTTTAAGCAAAGCTCCAATAGAGCGTCTCTAAAACCTTCCATTTCATTGATTGATGGATTCCTCATTTTGTAAGCAGTAATGAAAGAGGCAATTTCTGAATTGGAATACTTATTAGAATTTATATCAATAAGTATTTTTTTTGATTGGTTATAATCAAGTTTATTAAAATCAAATAAATATTCTAAAATATCTTTCATTATGCTTTTGTCCAGTTTTTTAAAATAGTTTTACCGTGCTCAGTAAGTATAGATTCAGGATGAAATTGTACTCCCCACACATTATAATCCTTGTGCTTTAATGCCATTACATTTCCATTATCATCATATGCTAGTGGGATAAGAGAATCACCTAAATCTTTAACAATCCATGAATGGTATCTACCAACATTGAATTTGTTAGGTGTTTTTTCAAATAGTGGATCATCAGCAACAATTTCAATTTCAGTAGAAACACCATGAAAAACCTCCTTAAGGTTCAGTAGTTTTCCCCCAAAAACTTCTCCAATTGCTTGATGACCTAAGCAAACACCCAAAATGCTTTTTTTATCATAAAATTCTTCAATTATTTTTTTTGTCATACCAGCTTCATCTGGAATTCCTGGTCCGGGAGAAATTAGAATCTTATCAAACTCTTCAACATATTTTAGATTCAAATTGTCGTTTCTTTTAACAGTGACATCGCAATCTAAATCCTCCAAATAATGGACTAAATTATAAGTGAAAGAATCGTAATTATCTATAACTATTATTTTCATATTTCTTCAGCTTTTTCTAATGCTTTTAATAAAGCACCAATTTTATTGTAAACCTCTTGTAATTCATTTTTTGGGTCAGATTTAGAAACCACTCCAGCACCTGCTTGTAAAAACAATCTTTGATTTTTACTTAAAAATGATCTAATCATAATTGCATGATTAAAATTATTATCAAAACCAATAAATCCAATTGCTCCACCATAGAAAGATCTATTGTGTTGTTCATATTTTTCAATAAGTTTCATTGCCATGTGTTTTGGAGCTCCAGACAATGTTCCTGCAGGAAATGTACTGCCAATAATATCTCTGGAATAGGATTTGAGTTCACCAGTTACTTTTGAAACTAGATGAATTACATGCGAATAAAATTGAATTTCACGATCCTTTTCAACTTTTACATTAGAACATGTCCTACTTAAATCATTTCTTGCAAGGTCAACAAGCATCATGTGCTCACTATTTTCTTTATCGTCTTTAAAAAGCTTTATCGCTTTTTCTGAATCTACTAAATCATCACCCGTTCTTTTAAAGGTTCCTGCTATAGGATGAATCTCAGCTTTTTTATCATTTATTACAAGTTGGGCTTCTGGTGAACTTCCAAAAATTTTAAAACTTCCATAGTCAAAATAAAATAAATAAGGTGAGGGGTTGATTGATCTAAGTTGTCTGTATACACAAAACTCATCACCACTAAATTTTTGAGCAAATTTTCTAGAAAGTACAATTTGAAACACATCCCCTCGATAGCAATGAGCAATCCCTTTATTGACCATTTTAATAAATTCTTCGTCTTCTAGATTTGATTCTAATTCATCTTCAAGTTTAAATCCAAATTCACTAATATTTTTTGTTTTAATTATTTTTTCAATGTTATTGATTTGATCTAAATTACCCGATTGACTTATCAAAGTGGCTTCATTATTAAAGGTATTAACCACTATAATTTCACTGTAAAAACTATAAAAAATTTCAGGAATATCATCACCATATGATTCGTTTTCAATCTCAACTTTTTCAAAAAATTTCACAGAATCATAAGACATATAGCCAAAAATCCCCTTGGTAATAAACTTGTTATTTTTTTTATGTTTCTCCTTAACATTAAACTTGGACATATAATTTGAGAGCTCAGAAAAAACATTTGAATCTTCATTTAGCTTTTTTTTCTCAACAGCTTTGTCTGGATATTCAATAGTTAAAATATCTTTTTTTATGTAGAATTTTGAAATGGGATTACAGCATATGTATGCATAGCTGTTATCTTTAGCTATGTAGTCACTACTTTCTAGAAGAATAGTATTTGAGAACTGATCTCTCAATTTCAAATAAATACTTACTGGCGTAATTGTGTCAACAATAATTTTTTTGCAAACAGACTTATAATTGTACATAATAAAAAAAAAAGGCTTGTCACATTGACAAGCCTTTATTAAATTCTTTTAAAAACAAAATCAACGCATTAGTTCAATTAATTCAAACCACCACCAAAACATTTTATTTGTTAATTTCATGGTCCAAATATAATTTTTTTTCAATAAAAAACACATAAATGATATTTTTTTAATATTGTTTTTTAATTTGCATTTTTAAATTCAAATAATGAATATTAAAGCCAGTGAATGGAAAAAGAATAAAGATGCTGATTTAGATTCAGTTTGTCTTGATGTAAGAACGATTGAAGAATTTGACGAGGGACATATTAGTTCGTCTCTAAATGTAGACTTTTATAACGCAGCAAAATTTATAAATTTTCTTAATGATTTAGATAAAAATAAATCATATTATGTTTATTGTAGGTCAGGTCAAAGGAGTTATTCAGCGTGTGAAATCATGAGTGAGTTAGGCTTCAAGAATTTATACAATTTAGAATCTGGTTATTTAGGTTGGGTAGAATGTGGATATGAAACAATTAGATAGAGCAAGATATTTTTTCGAAAAATATGGTTTTAAAGTATGTTCAAGGCTTGCAGATTTCCTAGGCATCAGGTCTAAACACGTCAGACTTTTTTTTATATACAGTAGTTTTTTTAGTTTAGGATTTGGATTTCTTGTATATCTTATCTTAGCTTTTTGGATGAAAATTAAAGATATAGTATCTTCGAAGAGATCTTCTGTTTTTGATCTTTAATAATTAGTTAATCAAATAATTATAAAAATTTATGAAAAAAATATTTCTTTTTACCATTTTTTCCCTTTTTAGTTTACCACTTTCTTCTCAAGAAAAAGGTCTTGATCAAAAGATAGACGAAGCATTTCAACCTATATCTGATTTTTTTAATGATGTTATTTTCTTCTCTGTTGGTGAAAATCCATTCGTTATTTACCTTTTAGTTGGAAGTGCAATTTTCTTTACCCTTTACTTTGGATTTCCAAACATAAAATATTTCATTACTTCGATTAATGTAGTAAGGGGCAAATATGATGATGTTGAAAAAGATAATAATGTATCTGATGATGGTGAAGTTTCGCATTTTCAGGCACTAACTACTGCCGTGTCAGGAACTGTAGGAAACGGTAATATAGCAGGTGTAGCTCTGGCGATTGCACTTGGTGGACCAGGAGCGACTTTCTGGATGATTGTATGTGGGTTGATGGGGATGTCATTAAAATTTGTTGAGTGTACTTTGGGTGTCCACTACAGAGATGTTGACGAAAATGGTGTTGTTTATGGGGGACCAATGTACTATTTGAGCAAAGGTTTAAAAGAAAAAGGATTCGCGACACTTGGAAAAATTTCAGCAGTTTTCTTTGCAATATTTTGTATTGGAGGATCTTTTGGTGGAGGAAATGCAGCCCAAGCTAATCAAGCTGCTTTAGTTTTAAAAGACTTATTAGGTTTAGATTCTACCTTTTCTGGCGCTATAATTGGTATGATTTTAGCTATCGTTGTGGGAATTATAATAATTGGTGGTATTAAAAGAATTGCTTCCGTAACAGAAAAAATTGTCCCCTTTATGGCTTTACTTTACATAGTTGCTTGTTTGTACATATTATTAATAAATTTTAGTTTTTTAGATGATGCAATTGCTTTAATTATCAATGAGGCATTTAATCCCACAGCTATTGGAGTTGGAGGTATTATCGGTGTTTTGATGGTTGGATTTAGGAGAGCTGCATTTTCGAATGAAGCGGGTGTAGGGTCGGCATCTATAGCCCACTCTGCAGTAAAAACAAAATACGCTGCCTCTGAGGGTTTAGTTGCTTTATTGGAACCATTTATTGACACTGTAGTCATATGTACATTAACGGCACTTGTAATTATAACATTCAATTCAACTGGTGTTTTTGCTTATGGTGGAGAAGGTGGTGTTATGATAGATGGAGTTATGTATGAAGGTGCTGGAATTACATCTAAAGCATTTGCCGAATATATACCATTCTCTGACGTGTTTTTAACAGTTGCCGTAGTTTTATTTGCAGTTTCTACTATGATTTCATGGTCATATTATGGACTTCAATCCTGGAAATATTTATTTGGAAGAGGAGAAAAATCAGATTTAACGTATAAATTATTATTTCTATCATTTGTAATAATTGGTTCTGCAGCAAGCATGAATTCAATCTGGGCATTTTCAGATGCCATGATTTTTGCTATGGTATTTCCAAATATGGTAGGTCTTTACTTATTATTTCCAGTTGTTAAAGAACAATTATCAAAATATTTAGATGCTATAAAATAGATTTAATATGAAGTTTAAAAGTGAAATAGAAAATATTTACGAGACTAAAGACTCTCTAAAAATTATACGTGAAAGTGCAAGAGATTTTGCCTTACAATATATCAAACCATATGTTTTGGATTGGGATGAAAATCAGCATTTTCCAAAAGAAGTTTTAAATAAAGCAGGTGAGTTTGGTTTTATGGGAATGATTGTTCCAGAAGAATATGGTGGATCAGGGTTAGGATATCATGAGTATGTTGCAGTAATTGAAGAAATTTCTAAAATAGACCCATCAATTGGTTTATCTCTAGCTGCTCACAATTCATTATGTACAAATCATTTGTTAAAGTTTGGTAATAAAAGTCAAATTAATAAATGGTTACCTGGACTTGCATCCGGAAAATTGGTAGGAGCATGGGGGTTAACAGAGCCAAACACTGGATCAGATGCCAGTAAAATGGCTTCAACTGCTTGTAAAAAAGGAAATAAATGGGTTCTCAATGGAACAAAAAATTTCATTACACATGGTAAATCAGGTGATTTAGCAATTGTAATATTTCGTACTGGACCAGTCGGAGAGAAAAATAATGCTACTGCATTTATGATTGAAAAAGGCACAAGAGGACTTTCAGCTGGAAAAAAAGAAAATAAACTTGGCATGAGAGCTTCGGAAACTGCTGAAATGATCTTTGACGAGTGTATTGTTGATGATTCTAATAGAATTGGTGAAGTTGGAGATGGTTTTAAACAATCAATGAAAATATTGGATGGCGGAAGAATTTCTATTGCTGCTCTTTCATTAGGTATTGCAAAAGGTGCATACGAAGCAGCACTCAGATATTCAAATGAAAGAATCCAATTTGGAAAGCCAATCAGCTCATTTCAAGCCATTTCTTTTAAACTTGCAGAAATTGCAACTGAGATTGAAGCTTCAGAATTATTAATTCACAAAGCTTCTCATCTAATTAATAATTCCAAACCAGTTACTAAAATAAGTGCAATGTGTAAATTGTTTTCATCTGAGGTTTGTGTTAAAGTTTCCAGTGAGGCTGTTCAGATTTTTGGAGGATATGGTTACATTAAAGACTTTCCAGTTGAAAAATTCTATCGAGATTCAAAGCTTTGCACGATAGGAGAAGGAACCAGTGAAATTCAAAAACTTGTGATTTCAAGAAAAATTTTATCAAAATAAATTCTTTTTTACATTTTAATATTATATTTGCTGGGCTTAAAAAATTAATATGTTAATAATTCCAGTAAAAGAAGGCGAAAGTATAGACAAAGCTATCAAAAGATTTAAAAGAAAGTTTGATAAAACAGGTAAGCTTAAATCAATAAGAGAAAGAAAAGCTTTTACTAAACCCTCAGTTAAGCACAGAGATAAAATTATTAAGGCTTCATATATCCAAAAGCTTAGAGATAAGGAGGCTAATCTTTAATCAATTACATTTTACATATTTTTGTTTTTAAACACCAACAATGTTGTTTAAAGATTTTCAAGAGTACCTCAGTTTTGAGAAAAAATTTTCTCAAAACACAATTACAGCATATATTAAGGACGTCAAAGACTTTCAAAATTTTTTAAATGAAAATGAAACAAAAATTTCATCAGAAATCAATTATTCTTTCATAAGACAGTGGATAGTTAACTTATCAGAAAACAAATACTCTAAGATTTCAATTAATAGAAAAATAGCATCTTTAAAATCATATTTTAATTTTTTAGTAAATATTGGAAAAATCCAATCTTCACCACTCAAAGCTCATAAAAACTTAAAAGGTTCTTCAAAAATTGTAATTCCGTTTTCAGAAGAAGAAATAAAAAAACTCTTTGATAATTTAGAAAGATCAAAAATAAATGATCGTGATAAATTAATTATTGAGATTTTTTATTCCACTGGGATACGAAGAGATGAGTTAATAAATATCAAGATTAAAGACATATTTTTTGATAATGCAATGATTAAAATAGTTGGCAAAAGAAATAAAGAGAGGATGATACCAATTTTACCAAAACTTTCAGAGCAAATGATGAATTATATAAATAAAAATGATCCCAAGATTTATCTTTTTGAAATTGGAAAATCAAAAAAAATTAGTATTTCAACAGTCTACAGAATTATTAATAAATATTTTAGATCTGTTTCTACAAAAGTTAAAATTAGCCCTCATGTTTTAAGACATACTTTCGCAACTCATATGTTAAATAATGGTGCTGATATTAATACAATTAAAGAAATTTTAGGTCACAGTTCACTCTCATCAACTCAAATTTATACTAAAATAAAGCTTCCAAAAATTGTAAAGGATTACAATAAAAGCCATCCAAGAGAAATAGATTAAAATAAAAATCTAATATTATTGATTAAAAAAAAATATTTAAATACATTTGCGGTCGCTGAAATCGCCGATGTAGCTCAGCTGGCTAGAGCAGCTGATTTGTAATCAGCAGGTCGTGGGTTCGAGTCCCTCCATCGGCTCAGATTTTGGGGAGATACTCAAGCGGCCAACGAGGACAGACTGTAAATCTGTTGGTTTTACCTTCGCAGGTTCGAATCCTGCTCTCCCCACTAAACCAATTGCGGGAGTAGCTCAGTTGGTAGAGCG
>Ga0163110_10000385_pt1 | contig 20427 bp, 15 predicted proteins | sample CRUFie1St17metaG_FD_108703 | JGI IMG/M metagenome (GOLD analysis project Ga0163110, IMG submission 108703) | Marine microbial communities from the Costa Rica Dome - CRUD Field 142mm St17 metaG | ecosystem: Environmental > Aquatic > Marine > Oceanic > Photic zone | place: Costa Rica: the Eastern...
AGTAACTGATCTTACGCACGAAAACTGTAAATTGTACTTATGATACAATCTGACTTATTTGATTTCTACGTAGACTACCTGATTTATAGTTCCGGTCATGTAAGTGCGACTGGCCTTTCTCGTGTTCATGATGGGGATTTCAGTCATGATCAAGTAAGTCGTATGCTTGATAGTAAGGATTTAGCGATAGATTCGAAAACCTTCTGGAAACAACATAAGAAGCTTGTTCGTGAGGTTCAAAACCCTTCTGGGGTTCTTATCTTGGACGATTTCATCGTAGAAAAGCCTCATAGTAAGGAAAACTCCCTTATTACGTGGCATTATAGCCATCAACAAGGCCGAAAGGTCAAAGGGATCAACATCGTTCATTTGCTTTACAGTGTTTCTTATGGGGGAAAAATGGTAGATATCCCCGTGGGTTTTGAGCTGGTGCACAAAAACGATTGGAAACAAGACGCTAAAACAGGGAAACAAAAACGTGTAAGCAAAATCAGCAAAAATGAAATCGGTCGAAACTTACTCAAACGAGCTACCCATTTGCATCATATTCCCTTTGAATACGTCTTGGCTGATAGTTGGTATTGTAGTGCAGAGAATATGCGTTTTATTAAGCAAAAACTAGGGAAAGACTTCGTCATGGCCATCAAAACCAATCGCAAAGTGGCTTTGACTAAGGGCAAGAGAAAATATAAAGAATTTGTCAAGTTAACCGACTTGAATTTGGAAGTAGGAAAAGTATGGGAAGTTTGGCTCGAAGATGTGCCGTTTCCTGTATACATCTCTAAGGAGGTATATCCCAATAAAGATGGCTCTACAGGCACACTTTTCTTAGTTACCTCAAAAAAAGAGTTGGAATACCAGCAAATCATTGGAATCTATCAAATACGATGGAGAATTGAATCTGCTCATAAGTCCCTCAAAAACAATACGTCTTTGGCCGCTTCGCCTACAAAAACGCTAGCAACACAAACTAGACATATTTTTGCTTCCTTCTATGCTTTTGTCAAAATCGAAGCCATTAAAATCAAGACCAAACTCAATCACTTTGCACTCAAAAACAAAATGTATATCAAAGCACTGAAAGCAGCAAAAAAAGAACTTGCAGTTCTTGAAATATCCTCCTTTCGTGCGTAAGGTCAGTCAGTAATTGAAGCTATAGGATATTTCCCGTACCTTAGCGTGAAATACCCAACAGCATGCAATTCACTAGCGTCAAAGAAACCATTCTCTATATAAAGGATACAGACCGAACGGAGGCCTTCTATCATGGTAAATTGGGATTACCCATCATTACCAAGGTAGAAGGCCACCATATTTTCTTTAGAGCAGGGACTTCGGTTTTGCTCTGCTTTATCGCCTCGAATTCTCGCAAAAAGAAGCATTTGCCTGCTCACTATGGAGAGGGCAAATTGCATTATGCATTCGAATGCAAATTTGAGGAATATGAAGCATGGAAACAGAAGTTCATAGACTTGGGAATCCCCATCACCCACGAACAAGGCTGGCGAGACGACAAAGTCAAATCCTTCTATTTCGAAGATCCTGATGGAAATGTAGGGGAAGTCCTCCAGCCAGGTCTATGGGATTAATACGCATTTTATCGCATCTAAGAGGATTGCATACCTTGCGTGGCGCGCAAGGCTTATGATCCTCGTGGATTGCATACCTTGCGCGGCGCGCAAGGCTTATGATCCTCGTGGATTGCATACCTTGCGCGGCGCGCAAGGCTTATAATCCTCGTGTCTTGCATACCTTGCGCGGCGCGCAAGGTTTATGATCCTCGTGTCTTGCATACCTTGCGTGGCGCGCAAGGCTTATGATCCTCGAGGATTGCATACCTTGCGTGGCGCGCAAGGCTTATGATCCTCGTGGATTGCATACCTTGCACGCCGTGTAGGGTTTATAATCCTCGTGTCTTGCATACCTTGCACGCCGTGTAGGGTTTATGATCCTCGTGGATTGCTTCCTCTCCATGCCGTGGAGAGTTTATAATCCTTGTGGATTGCTTCCTCTACACGCCGTGTAGGGTTTATGATCCACGAGGATTGCTTCCTCTACACGCCGTGTAGGGTTTACCAGACAACCCTCATGTATATATTCCTCCTAAAGTATGGGTATCATACAAAAGGGCTTCCCTACCTTATTGGTAAGGAAGCCCTTCTTGTATTCATTGAAAGAAGCTTCAGCCTAGGCTATTCGCCAAAGATTTCCTTTAGGAGGAACTCCAATTGCTCGCTTCTGAATTGTTTGGCCAATATTTTTCCTTCTGCATCAATCAGTACAGTATAAGGAATGGAATGAACCTTATAGATTACCGCTGCTTCGTTTTGCCAAAACTTTAAGTCGCTGACATGGTGCCAATTGAGCCCATCTTGCTCAATGGCTTTCTCCCAACTCGCTTTGCTTCGGTCTAGGCTCACGCCGAATATCTCAAAACCCTTCTTATGATATTTATCATACAGTACCTTCACTTTAGGGTTCTCTCTTCGGCAAGGCTTACACCAACTTGCCCAGAAATCAATCAATACTACCTTCCCTCTCAACTCACTCAACTTCATCATCTCCCCATCAGGCTTTGCCATTTCGATATCAGGGGCTTCGGCTCCTATCATAATCTGGGTGAGAGAAGCGATTTTCTCTGTGAATTGCTTAGAGATTTGGGCGTTTGCATTAGGATATGTTCGGAGATATTGGGTAGCATAATGCTTAAAGTTGCTCGGGTTCACGTCCATAAATCCGAAAGTAACCCCCATGAGGGAAAGCTTATGCGCCTTGCTTCCCTTTTCCATCTTGTTGAGAATCTCGTCAATATACTTCTGTTGTTGCATCTCCAAGAGGTTTACCCGTGCAATATTGCTCGAATAGACCTTCATAGATTCGTGTAGGCCTGGCACATTGTTGTAAAACGGATCGGAGAAGTCGACGAACTGAAAGAATTGTTCGGCGAAGTAGATACTCTCATCCTTATAGCCTTCGCCTCCTCCTTGGAAGTTAAGGTATACATTCAAGGCCGCAATTTTACGCAATAAAGGGTTGGCCTTCTTCAAGGAATCCATGAAAGCAATCTTATCTGTATTCAATTGCTTGAAAGCCTCATCCAATTCATTAGAACCTGCGGCACCTTTCTGCATGATGGCTCTATATTGCCCAATGAGTTCTTGGCCTTTCATATTAAAGGCTCCCACTCTCCGCATAGTTCGCTCGTAATCAAGGTTGATTTTTGATTCGGCTATGCCTGCTTGTGGGATATTGGCGCATTGTCCATCCAAACGAATCTTATCCTTCTTGGTAATCAATATAGGTCGGAAGTTCTGCGGAGGCGTTCCAACAAAGTAGAAGCCATCTTCTAAGTCGGAGGGAATCGTAAAGGAAAAGTTCGAGACATTTCCTTTCTTCACCAATTGAGTCGTAGCGACCTGCTTCAATAGGCCACCATCTAATTCTAATAACAATATACTATCGGGAGTGCATTCTCCTTTTAGGCTTCCTGTGAGCTGGGTAACCTTAGCGGTTTCCTGATCTTGCGTATTCGTCTCGGGGGGAAAGAGCAAACTGAGAAACAGCGCAAAAAAACTAGCAATCTTCATGAATCTTCTTTGATGATTTATTGAGTGTTACAAGCAAATGTACAGATATTCTCGGTATCGTCACCGAAATCGCTTTGTTAATAGTTGTTCAAGCTTATGGGGTTGTATTCCTTTTGCGATGATTTTCCCTTCGGGGTCAATCAATATATTGAAAGGAATCGCATTTAGTTTGTATTGAGAGACAATGGGACTCTCCCAATACTTAAGGTCACTGGCATGGTGCCATTCCATTCCGTCTAAGCCAATGGCATCCAGCCAAGCATCTCTATTTTTATCAAGGCTTACGCCTAAGATGGTGAAATTGTCATTCTTAAACTTCTCGTATACAGGGAGGAGTTCTTTATTCTCAATTCGGCAGGGTCTGCACCAAGAAGCCCAAAAGTCAATCAACACATAGTTACCTTTTAACTGTTCAAGGCTTAACATGTTTCCATCGGGTGTAGGGAGTCGAAAGTTTGGGGCAAGGCTACCTATCGGCATGAAGAGGAATTCGGCTATATACTGATTGATTTGTTCAGCATAAGCAGGATTCTGCTCCTTATAGATTTTCAGGTAGAGATTGCCATAATCTATAAATAGGTCTTGTTTCTCTTGTAATAGGGCTGTCAGCACCCCAATCAAGATCATATTATGTCGAATCGATCCATGAGGTACCTTATTCAGTAAAGCATCTAAATGGGTACGCGCCTCACTACCCGAAAATCCCCTCACAAGCAATCCCCTAGTATACCGCATGACCTGCTCATAGATATGAGGGAGGTATTCATAGTTAATCGATTCGAAGTCTACATATTTGAAGAACTCCTTTGCATAATGCTCTTCTTCGTTCGCGTAATAACTAGAGAGCGAAGGATGATACATAGGATGCAATTGTACCGCAAGCAGGTCTTTGATAAGCTTTTCACGTTTAGGAATAGAATCTAATAGATGAAGGAGTTGGGCATTGAACTGCTTTACATTTTCCATATGCCTTTGTTCCTCCGACTCATCTCCTTTGTTCGAAGTCAAGGGCTGGATAAACATTCGTGAAAGTTCGAGTTGCTTGACACATTCTGCTGTACGGATATACTTATTTTGTGAGTCATAGGGCATCACCTCAAGGTCCTTCATATTCAGTACAGTCCCTTTAGTTCGGACATAATCGCCAGGATATAGCATAATCTCTCTCAGGTCGTAAGGAGGATGTCCGATGAAGTATACTCCTTCTTGTGGAATCTTCCCTTGTAGGGTAAAGCGAGCTTTTCCTCCTTTGTAGATTAATTTGGCAGAAGCTATGGTATCAAATCTACCGTATAGGGTTCGAAGTAAGTAGATGTTGTCTTTATACCGATATCCGCTGAGGCTTCCTGTAATGGTTACTTTCTTTCCTGCTTCTTCAGCAAACGTAGGGAGACACATCCCGATCATACATATTATCAAGAGCCAAGATCGAAACACTTTCGTCATGATTGGTGCATTCTTTAAGGGTAATACCCGTGGATAGTTTTTTGGTTGCATGGACTTCGTTGGCGGTTGTTTATTTCTCAGGCTAATAATACAAAAGGCAGTCCAAAGGGCTGCCTTATAATGTACGTATATCTTACTTATTTTGTTTACTCGATGCACTCATTGGATGCTATGCCCCGAATAGTCGCTGTAATTCGACCGCCAGCTGTTGGTGGCGCAATTGCTTAGCGATAATCTTTCCTTCTTTATCCACCAAAACGGTATAAGGAATAGACCCTACTTGATAGGTTCGTGCGGCTTCATTGTTCCATTGCTTTAGGTCACTTACATGCTTCCACTTTAGGCCATCTTGCTGAATGGCTTTCTCCCATTGGGTTTGGTTCCGGTCAAGGCTAACTCCTAGGATCTCGAATCCCTTCCCCTTATACTTATCATATAGCTTCAGCACATGAGGGTTCTCCTTACGACATGGTCTACACCAACTTGCCCAGAAATCGACCAATACAATATTCCCTCGAAGATCACTTAAGCTAAGCTCTTTTCCATCAGGAGTTTTCATTGAGATATTAGGAGCTTCACTCCCTACTGCCAATGTACTCGCAACCCCAATTTGTTGTTGGAGCATTTGTAGATAGCCCGCATTGGTTTGAGGATAACTTGCGATAAAGTCATTCGCATACTTAATGAAGTTTGCGTCATTCTTTGCATCTCTGAATCCTTCGAGCGCTCCCCATAGTGCAAGGTTATGTGCTTTCGTTCCGTTAGGGATTTGGCTCAATACCTTGTTCACATACTCTTGTTGTTTCGCTGCATCCATTCCTACTTGAGAGAGTACACTTGCATATTGCTTTGCTGCCTCAAATACCGTTGGGATAGTGTTATAGGCTTCATCCTTTAAGTCTGCATATTTGAAGTAATCACTCGCAAAATACTCAGCTTCCGTTGGATACTCAGGGCTATCCAATCCTTGATAGTGTAAGTATGTTTTTAGGGCTGCAATCTTTCCAAGGAAAGGGTTTTTCTTCTTGTATTCATCTAGGGTTGCAACCTTCTGTTGGTTGAGGGTTTTATACTGTTGCTTGATAGCATCAACGTTGCCTGTCTGTAGTGCCACTCTGAATTGTTGGCCTAATGCACCTGCCTGTTGGTCAAATGTGCTCAGGCGGCTCATCAATTGTACATAGTCATTGTTTACAGCTGAATTTGGGATTTGCACAGCTGCCATCTGCCCACAAGGCCCTGTAACGTCCAACTTGACATCACCGCCTTCAATCACAAACGCCCGCATATCTCTCACATCATTGACCATGAGGTAATAGATTCCTTGAGGTACATCTTTACCTACATTCAACTGAAAGGTGAAGCTAGATTGGTCTGCATTCGCAACCAAAGCTGCAGATGCAATAGGGCGATATGCCCCCCCTTCTGCTTGTAATACCCGAACGGAATCAAAAGGTGCCCGACAAGGCCCCGCTAATGTTCCTTCAATTACTACGCCGTCTACGCTACCACCAGAGGAAGAGTTTCCGCCACAGCCCCAAAACAGGCTTCCTGCGACGAATAGGGCTAAGAGTATTTTTTTCATAAGAAGATAAATCTTTATTCGCTTCTATTATTTATTGCTTATCTGAGAATATTGGTATAAAGGTATTTATACAAAGGTAAAGATAAAAATTTGTTTCCTGTATTGCACGAATCTACGATTGATTGGTTTCTGAAGGCCTACTCAATAGTTTCATAATTCGAGCTATTCTCCAACAGTTCTTCTTCCTCTCGTTCTTGTTCCTCATATTCATCGAGGCGTTCATATTCTTCTTCTTTCTGAATCTCATAGTCATTGAGCAATGAATCATAATAAGCGTCTTGCCAATCGCCTAATGCTTCATCTGAGAGACTTTGCTCAAAAGAGTAAGCTGAGTCATTATATTGATTATGGGTGTCATCATAAAAGAATTCGAAGTATACCAAACAACCCACTAGAAGGGTAATGAGGATAGAGGTAAAGGTGGTTACTTCTCCCTTATGTTGGTAGTCCATATAGATTGCCATAGGAATACTGAAGATGGCTGTCCCCAAAAATATAATGGACAGCAGGATCTCAAAGTCGCGCATCTCTGCCAACCAAAAGGTCTTGTACAGTATAACCAATCCAATAGATAGGATTAAGCCTGCATTTCGATATAGTTCACGCAAAAAGGGGAATTGGTCGTTCATAAGAAATCATGCTACTCTTATACCATAAAACAGACAATCTCTTTTGATTGTCTGTTTTAATAGTGACGCGTAACTTATAAAATTTGTTACAATATTTCTATTCGATGATGATCTTTTGGGGAGTACTATAGAGATCTCCTCGTATCCGAACGAAGTAGATGCCTTTTGTTGTAGGGGCATCTAGATGATGTTCCTCCTTACCCGCTCCTATTGTCTTGCTCTCAGCATATAGGATACGGCCTTTCATATCAATCAATTCGATGATGACGTCAGCTTCTAGCTCCGATTCCATAATAACGCTCAAAGCCTCTTCTGGGCTCGCAGGATTAGGATATACTGATATTCGACCATCGACCAATTCATCATGTATGGAAAGCTCTATTCGACCGAGGAAATGTTGGGTTCCATCTAGGTCAATGCCTGTCAAACGATACACAACCTTTCCATTCGATGCTGCCACCTCTTCTGTATCAGCAAAATGATAGGCTTTTTGCACATCCGAATATCCTGACGCTTGCACAATTGCGGCCTGTTCAAACTGCTTGCCTCCATCAACCGATCGTTCCAATAAGAAGTGGCTCGTATTCACCTCCTGCTCAGTCGCCCAATTGATATACGAAACATTGTTTGCCCTATACCCATCAAAGTATCCAACCTCTAACGGCAATATGATATTTCGGACATACAACTCATCTATATCAAGTAAAGTCGTATCGGATGTACATTCAGTAGCCAAAGGAATCGAATTTCCCAATGCATCCTCGGTGTATACGACTACATTGTATGTATGCAATACCAAAGGTACCATAGCAATGGTATCATTATTTGGGTTATCTACCCTGAAAACATCTTCTATAATCACAATACAATCTAAGGCAGAATGTCCTCGGGACATATATCGCGACTGATACTTATTAAACACCCCCACATCTAAAGGATGATCAATGGCATCCATACAAGGGAAGTTGGTCGTATCAGGATAGAAGCCTACATTCAGATGTTCATGGAATACCTGAAGGGCAAGGCCTTCATTTGGATTAGGCACCAAATCGGAATAAGTAAAGTCTACAAAGATGGTATCCACTCGATAATGTTCACTTTCTGCAACTGGGCGTGTAAACACCACCCCTTTAATCAGGATAGAGTCCATTCCTACAGGCAATTCCTCTAGGGATATGCGGAATGGCACCCGAACCTTATTCGTTCCCACTTTATCAATTAGGCTATCTTGTGGAGTAGCCTTAAGCTTAAATGTTGATTGAATATTCGAAGTGAGGAAGCTAGGCAGACTCAAGGGTTGATAATAGTTCCGAATACAATCCACATCCAAACTATCCAATTTACCATCTCCATTACAATCTGCATTTTTAAGGTTTACCGTATTCCCTCCATATGTATAGGTTAAAGGAGCCCCACTGTTTTTCACCCAGTCATACGCAGGGTGCGGTATACTATCTCCTGTTTCGAACTGCCAATTCGGGCGAGGACTACCTGTCACATTGTAGTGTATCCCAATTGGGGCGAGGTCGAGCATGTCCCAACTTTGGTCTCGGTTCGTATTGCCGCAAACGACTCCCTCATCAAAGTATATATTGCTAGGGTAGTATAAGATTTCGGCAGTAGGAACACTCGAATTGTGTGCTTTACAGCGATAAAACCCATTTCCCATAGCTGCTGTCACCGTAAGGGTATTATTGGTAGCACCAGGAATAGGAATCCCGTCTCGTTCCCAGACATAATTTGTCTGTTGGCCTCCAGCTCCATCAGCCATTAGCACATAAGAATCCGTATCAAGTAGCAGCAATGAATCCTTGGCAAATGCCAAAGTATCTAGGGGCAATACATTTAAAACGCCTGTATAGTAAGAGGTTAGTTCCTCAAAATCATCAAAGTTTAGGTCATTTGATCCACATTCAATTTGTTGGAGGTTTGTACAACCCGACAAATCAGGGAAGTTCATCAAATAATTCCCTTGACACGCTAAAGTCGTTAGTGCCCCACATTGTGTCATTGAAGGCAAGCTAATAAGTTGGTTGTTCTGACATGAAAGCGTTGTCAGTGATGTACAACTATTCAAGCTAGGCAAGATTGAGAGATTGTTATTTTGGCACTCCAAAATCTGCAACTTCGTTTGTACTCCCAAAGCTGGCAATCCTGTCAATTGATTGGTATGGCACAACAAGATTTCTAGATTGCTCAATGTATGTAGACTTGGCATGCCTGTCAGAAGGTTGTTCGAGCAATCTAAATAAGTAAGGCTCGCACAATCATCTAGCGATGGTAGGGAAATAAGCTGGTTATTCTGGCAAAGTAGGGTCTCCAAATTTGGGCAACCTACCAATGGCCCCATGCTTGAGATTTGGTTATTGTAACAAGCCAATGTAGCCAGATTGTTTGCCCCAGAGATAGGCGGGAAGCTTGTGAGGAGGTTGTTGTATACCTGCACAACCTCAAGGTTCACATTACTCCCTAGAGGAGGGATATTCGTTAGAAGATTATTATAACAACGAAGCTCCTTTAAGGCCGCACAATCATCTAAAGAAGGCAGGCTAGACAATTGGTTGTTCCAGCAAATAATCTGCTGCAATTGAGAACAATTGTCTAAAGAACCTATACTAGAAATTTGGTTGCTATTGCATTTCAAGGTCATCAGTTTTGACAAATTGGACAAGTCGGGAATGCTTGTAAGGGCATTATCAAAACATAGTAGGAACAACAGTTCCGAGCAATTAGATAGAGAAGATAGAGGGCCAACAAGTTGTTTTTCACTGATATCCAATACCAATAAGCGATAGTCTGCTCCCATTGGAATCCATATGGTTCCCTCCCAAGTCAGAGGAGAGGTATTTGTGTCCCATAAAGAGTCCAATGCACAACCATTGCAATTGGTATTGAGTATCCCAATAAGATCAAGAGAATCCCCCACAGAGACGTGTTGGGCTGTACTTTGATGGCTCCATACACAAAGAAGGCTTACAGTTAGTAGTATATGCAGTAAAGTTCGTTCCATGTTCTATGAAGTATTGAGCGGAAAATATACCTCAATAATGTTTTCCAATGTAATAATATTTCGTTCCAACTTCAAAGAGTTGTCTAAACACTTGTATGCTTCAATAAGAACATTTTATAATGTTGAAAGAGGTATTTGTTCGGCTACGGTTAAATGTGATATATTCTCACAATTTGTAAGTGTATATGTTTAAATCTTGTCCATGATCATAGATATCCAACTAGACAAATAGTGTAATTATGAATATCTTAGCATTAGTGTTTCTTTGTTTATTAGCGCATTAGGTAACTGATTATCAGATTTTTACATCTCGAATTAAAGAATTAATATATTAATTCTTATCATTATTTATAAAAAACTAGGAAGAAAATCAATCGGCAGATCAATTTCCCCATATGTCAGCATGTAACGTATACGCATATAAATCATAATAAGCGTAAAGTATTGCCCCTAAATAGCCCTTCTGCATATTTATTTTTTGTATGCTATAAATATGCTATTTATATTGACAGGAAGAAAGAAGGAAAACTGTTTCTCATCCCCCCCTAGCTTACAATCCTAGTCCTAACTTCTATCAAACCTTATCATACATGCAGAATAGTAAACTTATTCGGCTCTTATCTTCTTTGTCAAAAGAGGAATTGAAACGTTTTGATGCTTTTATTCGATCCCCATTTTTCAATAATAAACAACAGCCCATTATTCTATTCGAGTATCTTAAACAACGTTACGATAAATGGTATCCTCTCATCAAGAAGCAAGCAAAATCGCCCCGTGAAGTCCAAGAAACAGAAAAGTTGCTCCATAAATACCTATCGAAAGAAAGAGTATACAAGAAATTATTTCCCAAAGACGCCTACAATGACGCCCGCATCAGACGAATCATGTCTTACTGTAAACTTTTACTGGACGATTTCTTAATCCAATTGGCATTTGAGTCTGAGCAAGAGAACAATTACAGGAGATTATTGCGTTTACGTTACCATAGTAAACGCCAAGAGAGTAGCCTATTCAGAGAGAGCTTAAAATCAGTAGAAGAAAACCTAAACAATATCCCTTATCAAGATCAGGAGTACTATCTATATGCTTACCAAATTGAGCAAGAACGCAACAATCACCTCGTAAGGCAGGGCAAAACACAGGAATCCTATCAGCAATTAGCCAATCATTTTGATAGCTACTTTCTTCTATCCAAGTTACGGATTTTCAGCGCAATGCTTAATCGGCAAAAGACCTTGAAGGTTCAGTATACCTTCAATATGATGGAAGAGATTCTTATGTATCTAGAAACCAATCTAGCCCAGCAGGTTCCACCCGTTGTTATCTACTACTATATCCTTAAGCTAGGGATGGGAACAGCCTCTCAAAAAGATTACAATCATTTGGTAGAAACCTTAGAAAAGCATAAAAGCCTCATATCTCCTGACGAATTACGGCAGATATATTCGTTTATGCTCAATCACCTTATTAGAGAGTCTCGAAAACCTGGCACAGATCGGCATACAGAGACCTTTGCATTACTAAAGATTATGCTGGCAGAAGGCTTCTTGTATGTCAATCAGAAGATACTCATCCAATACTTTAACCTATGTGTTGTAATTGCCTGTAGAATCAATGAGTTAGATTGGGCAGAAGACTTCATCTACGAGCATGAAGATCGACTTGTAGGAGCCAATCATAAAGAAGTGTTTGACTATACTTTTCTCTCATTGCTATTTTACAAGCAAGATTATGAGGAGATTCTCAAGCGGATTGACTCCATGCGGTTTAAAGAAGCCCGTTATCAGATCATGCGGCGGATGCTCAAACTCAAGACCTTATTCGAATGTGAGCGGGAAGATGCCTTTTTTCTACTTACAGATTCTCTTAAGAAATTTATTCGGAGCAAAAAGGATTTAGGAGATACTGCACGGGTCTACTATACCAACTTTGTAAGCTTTACCGAACGTCTTGGAAAGGTGCGTTTTGACCAGCGTTCCGTCAGCCAAGATCTCATTCAGGGTATTCAAGAAGGTCGAACAGCCGACAAAGAGTGGTTGCAAGAGAAGCTAGACCAATTAACAAGGCGCTAAGGCTCGTTTCGAGAAAAGTATAGGCAAAAAAAATGCGGGGTATTCCCCCGCTACATTACCACCCAAATAAAAGAACTTAACACTCAAGTTTCACACTTAAAATTTACACTTCTAACTTGTATATATTATATACCACCCTTTTTGTTCTATTTTAATTATGTACCCTAAGGTACCTGTGCAATTCATGCAACTTTCAGTTTTGACAGATACGCCTGTTCTTCTGTTGAGAATCCTTGCACTGTACTAGACAGTAAGATAAACACAGGCGTTACAGTATTATAGTTTGCTCTCACATGTCGGATTAAGCCTAATACATCTACTTCCATAACAAGTTTCGTACTGACTTGATCGTGAATTCTGTTCCAAGCTTGGAGTTGCATAAAATCTTTCACGAAGATTATATTATACCCCTCTTCACAGAGAAGATGCTTGGCTGATTTTAATAGGGCAAGTGACTCGTTTAGCATAAATACTTGCATATTTACTAGGTTTTTGTGGTCATTTCCAGGCTGATTCTAATTGTGTTAATCACCTAAGTAATGCTGTTCCATACACTAGTTTCTTTATCTGTTCCCTTAACTGTTCATTACGAAGGTAGCATCCCTATACATATTAGACAAAGAGGAATAGAAGGATTTGTGATACCAGGAAGATAAATAGATAAAACAGATAAGCAAAAAAATAAACACAAGTAATTAATAATCAGATTATTAATTGACAGAGAAGAGCCTTTATTTGTATGATCAAAAGTAGCATTTCAAATTTCCTAAATCATCCCCTTAGCCTTCATCTCTAAGTACTTATTTAGGGTATTGATGGTTAGTTTTTGTGGGGGAGTAATAATAGAAAGGATTCCATTTACCTCTAGTTCTTTAACGATTTGACGCTTTTGGTAGGCAAAGTTTTCCCCAATCGCCTTCACATATATGCCTTCTGTATCCTTTGGCGTAGAAGAAAGCAATCTTTTCAACTCAGTATTCTCAAAAAATACCACTAAAAGAAGGTGAGACCGCCCCAATCGCTTAAGAAAGCTTAATTGGCGACGCATTGATTCAATTGCTTCAAAATTGGTAAATAGGATTAATAAGCTACGATGCGTAATCTTACGTCGAACCCAAGCGTATAGACGTCCATAATCTGCCTCTTTAAACTCCGTATCTTGTTTGTAGAGTGCCTCCATAATACGGTTCATTTGAGTTGGGCGACTGCTAGCAGGAAGGTATGTATCGACATTCTCTGCAAAAGAAATCAAGCCCGCTTTATCATGACGATAGATGGCAATATTCGACATCACAAGTGACGCATTAATGGCATAATCCAGCAATGTCATTCCTTCAAAAGGCATACGCATCACACGACTTTTATCTATCAGGCAATAGACATTCTGTGCACGTGCATCTGTATACTGGTTTACCATGAGCTTACCAGCTCGGGCAGTAGCTTTCCAATTAACTGTACGATAGTCATCTCCACGAACATACTCTTTAATTTGCTCGAATTCAGAGCTGTTCCCCAATCGACGAATCTTCTTAACCCCTACCTCTGTCAAACGGTTCGAGATTGCCATGATTTGGTATTGACGCATTTGGATGTACGAAGGATAGGTCGGCACCTTATGCTCCTCTCCAAATTGGTAACGACGTTTGCAGAATCCAATAGGCCCTGTGGCATACACATTCAGTGTCCCAAAATGGTATTCTCCACGCTCTACGGGTCTCAGCAAGTACTGGAGCTGTTTGGTAGAACGAGCCTGTATAGCAGATTCGAACAATAAGTCTCTCAATTGAAACTGAAAAGGCACTTCGTCTATAATTGAACAAACGATATCAAATGGATATCGATTCTCTATGTAAAGCCGAATCGCATTTTGATCCCCATTAGAGAGCTTTTCTGGAACAATTCTCTTGGCCGAACATGCTCCTTCGAATCGGTATAGCATAAAGATATCAATCCCAAATAGTACCGCAATAATCACAATACCAAATTGGGCGAAGGCAAATAGGATAGGAAAAAACTGGGCGAGGATAAACAGCCCAATCGTGCCTCCAAGCAACGCATAAAGACGGGTATTCAAGTATAGACTCCAAATCAATCTCACACCAATCCTAGTTATAGCTGAATAAAATAATATATCTAGCGAGGCACCTCAGTCATCTTAATGATATCTGCAATGACATCTTCAGGAGATCCCCCTTCCATTTCTTTTTCTGGAGATAGGATAATTCGATGACGTAATACAGGAGGAATCACATATTGTATATCTTCTGGCGTAACAAAATCTCGTCCTCTCATAGCCGCCAAAGCCTTAGATGTTGCCATGATGGCCAATGACGCACGTGGAGAGGCTCCCAAATAGATATCTCGGTTGTTTCGGCTACTATTGACAATCGTAACGATATATCGGATGAGTTCTTCGGATATATGAATTCGGCGAATCAATTCCTGAAACTTCACAATGTCTTGCGCAGACATAACAGGATTGATGGTCTGAAGATCATTTACCCCTCCCCTATCTTGGAATTCGGAGAGAATAGAAACCTCATCTTCTAAACTTGGGTATCCGACTTCAATCTTAAACACGAATCGATCTAATTGGGCTTCAGGCAATCGATACGTTCCCTCCTGTTCAACGGGGTTCTGCGTTGCAATTACCAAGAATGGAGCAGACATCTTGTAGGTTGTCCCATCCATCGTCACCTGCTTTTCTTCCATCACCTCAAACAAAGCTGCTTGTGTTTTGGCAGGAGCCCGATTAATCTCATCAATCAAGACAATATTGGAGAAGATAGGGCCGCTTTTAAATTCAAACTCAGCTGTTTTCGCATTAAAAACGGAAGTCCCCAATACATCAGAAGGCATTAAATCAGGGGTAAACTGGATACGAGAGAAGTCTGTTGCTAAGCTACGAGAGAGCAATTTAGCTGATAGGGTTTTAGCCACTCCAGGCACTCCTTCTATCAGAATATGACCATTGGATAACATAGCCGCGACCATCAGTTCAACCATTTGATGTTGCCCAACAACAATCTTCCCAATTTCAGCCTTAATCATTCGAACGGCCTCATGAAGCTCGCTCAAATCCAAACGCTGATTAAACATATTATTATCTTCCATCTATCTCTGTTATGTTAATAGATACCCCTAGGTATCACTATTGGTATAAAAAGAATCAAGGTCGGCACTTAAAGAAATGAGTGCATCTTCAGACATTATCTGCTGTTGTTGGAACCCTAGGATACGTCGGGTAAGTAGTTCGACCTGTGCCCGTTCGACTCCCGACTTTAACGCCAATTTATTGACAAAGGCCTCATCCAAGATGTGGGTTCGGATATAATATCGTCTACGCACATGCTCTAAGAAAGCCTTTGCTCGTTTATCTGCTATATTCCTGTGGTTTTTACGGCTATAATATAACCGCCCAATGGTTTCGGTAAACTGCAAGGTTGTATTAGGGAGAGGGTTTATCACAGGAATAACGCGCTGGGTTCGTTTGAATTCGAATGCTACATATAGTAGAGTCGTGGCTACGATGAGCCAAAACGCCCAATTTAAGGCCTTCTCAGTAAGCATATAGCTCAATGTTCGAAGTATTGCTCCAATAAATCCATGACCATAAGGATCATTCGAAACATGCTCTGGCGAATCCCAAATAAGCTCTTTATCTTTTGGCAAAAAAGACATCGCCTTGGAGATATAATCTAGATATCCTTTATCCTCCATCAAGAGAAAATAATTTGTCCAAAGAAAGGGAGTTGATGCCAAGTAGAAAGCCCCATCTCCATAATCAATTCGGATAAAAACGGGCTTATCATCCTGCGTTTTCGCAAGAACAGTCGTCATATCATCATTATACTGATTGAAATAGAAGGATAGGTCTCGATGAGTAAAATCATACCCTCCCTTACGTTTCAAGGATTTATGAACAAAGTTTGCCATCACCTTGCTAGTATCCTCCCTATACATATAGTCAAAGTCCGTATCAAAGCCCAAGTTCTTGGTTAAATCACCCGAGAATCTTTCAGCAGCAATAAAGGCTTCGTTCCCTCTAGAAACAGATTTCAATAGGGTAGAAATATCCTCCTCTCTTAAATAGAAGCCTTCATCAATATGCACTAAGCTTGCGCTTCGCTCCCGATCATCGAGGGCTGTTTTTAAGGGTTTTTGGTTAGGCGTAATATCATCAAATAGCGTCTTTGCAACCTCCTGATACACTACATACGTACCATAAGGAATCTTATCATTTCTTACAAAAGATTTCCGCCAATCAATTTCCTTCGTTTTGGTCACTCCTTGGTCTTCCAAATACCCGATTAGCAAGTATATCCCAACCAACAACGCCAATGGAGTTAAATATATCGGTTTAAAATTGCTCATAGGGTTATCTTACAATCTTTTGTTGAAATTGACGGAAAACCTGCTCTGTATCCTGATAGATACCCAAGTTTACAGGAAACTCACCATATACAATATAGTTATATCGAAGGGTTAGGCGTTCAAAATCGCTGACCAAAGGAGAACGCCCCAGTTCATGCATATAATCATAATTTGTTTTTTCGGGTTGCCAATCAATTCGGCCTACATCAGTCAATAACTTAAGAGATTGCAGGTATAAAAGCCTAACAGCCTTCCGATAGTTCTCCTCAGCCAAAGCCTTCTTCAATTGAGTTTCGAAATCGATTTGGTGAATGTCGTCCTCTACTTCAGAGAATTCAATTCCTCCAAGTTTGGTTGAAGCAGGCTTTCTGAAGTTGCTGAATTGGACTTTCAGGACAAAGTATAGAATTGTTACAACCGCAAGGCCAATAATCCCCCAGAATAATACCCTTCGGATAAGTCCTCCAAACCTTTCTAGAAAAGATCCTAATATTTTCAATAATCCCGTTTCCCTTTCAGAGAAATCATTTCTTTTCTTCTCCTTTTTCCGCTCGGTATAATCATATGCAGGGTGCTTCCGATAATAGTCTAATTCTTCGTCTTCCACAGTACGTATATCTTCAGGAACTAGAAAAGCCTCGTTTCCCTCTGTAATTTGGTACTCATCCAAAACAGTTTCCTCCCATAGGTTCGAATCAATCGAATCTTGTGCTATCGTGATATTGCTCCCTAATATCAAACAGAGGAGTAGGCACCAACGGACGATAGAAGTATGATAAATATGAATCAATATCTTGGGTATTTCTCGCGTTTTTTCAAATATAACAATTAACCAGACAATTTTCCTATCCTTCTACGACATCTCCTTTTCCACCTCTTGTCACTGTAAACGGATACCAGACATAGTACCACAAGATAAAGAAAGCTGAGGCCAAAATAATCAAGAGATTTAAGGCAAATGGCATCTCAGCATATCGTGTCACGAATGATTCCAAGAAAGCCGCGATGAAAAATACGGGGATCAATCCGACCATAATTTTAATTCCCCTTTTAGCGCCCTTCCTCAATGATTGGAGACGGGTGTAGGTTCCTGGAAAGATAAAACTGTTACCCATCATAATACCTGCTCCCCCTGCAATTGTAATGGCTGAAAGCTCTAATGTACCATGAATAAAAACGATAGGCATGGATTCGGCGAATACTCCTTGCTGCCATAGAAGGCCAAAGAAAGTACCAATGAAAATTCCATTATAGAACAAGTATGCTATTGAGCCAATCGTTAGGACAATACCTGCGACAAATACCTTAAACGAAACCATTATATTGTTAAAGGCAATATAGAAGAACATCTGCACCTGCTCCATATCTTGATAGACCCCTGTAGGATTTCCTGCTTCCACATTCGACTCCGTCATGGCCACATAACCCCAACCCAAGGTTTTGACAGGTAAATCTTCATCTAAGATTGTCCCAAACCAGCCCCACAATAGACAAGCCGTAAAGATGATAAAAGCATACAAGATATATGCATGAGATTCTCGAATGATAATGGGCAAATCCTCCGTCCAAAAACGCAGGAATTTTCCCCTATCCGCCTTTCTATTCTTATAGATTGCCAAATGCGTATGCGCAGCAAGCCCATTAAGGTACTTTACTGTTTGGCTTTTGGGATAAAAGGTACGGGCAAAAGCCAAATCGTTGGAAAGTTGGACATATAATTCTGCTAATCTATCGGGGTCAATGTCTTGGTTTTCGCCCTTCTGTAGCATCCTTTGGTATTCCAACCAAGTATCCCGATTCTGACGCAGAAACAACGGTTCTCGCATAATTTTAAAAGATTCTGGTTACTTTTTCGCGTAGGCTCAGTCTAAAAATAAAAAGTTCTTCACTTTCCTCAAAAAGTATGGATAAATTTCTTTTTTGATGCTATTTTCACTATACCTTCCAAGGAACTACTTCCCATATTTCCTGAATAAAGCATCCCAAATACAATTCATACATGGATACGATTGTTATTCAAACTACTCAAAATATTGAACTTGAATACCCTATTGCTGGAATCAGTGATAGGATTATTGCTGGAGCCATAGATATGCTTATCCAATTGGGATACTTATTCTTAATACTCTATATATTCATCAAACAATTAGGGATTACTTTTGACCTAAATCCTTTTTGGATCATCGTTTTGTTTTTGCCTTTACTCTTCTATAACCTTGTATTTGAGCTTTTATTTGATGGGCAAACACCAGGGAAGATGCTAATGAAGATTAAAGTGATACAATTAGATGGTTCAGAACCCAGTATGTCTGCTTATGCCATTCGATGGATGTTACGCCTCCTTGAGATTGGCCCAATGAACATTGGTTTTCCCCCACAGCCAGCTGTTGCAATCCTGATCATGACCTTCAATAACAAAGGACAAAGATTAGGCGATATTCTCGCAGGCACAACCGTCATCAAATTAAACCTAGCAACGACTTTTGAAGATACAATGTTCATGTTTACAGAGGATGATTATAAAGTAAGATTCCCAGAAATTAAGGTTCTTTCGGATCGTGACATTGCTATCCTCAAAGAAATTCTCGACGCAGGTCTGAAAAGCGCAAATAATACCATCCTAAGCCGCCTCTCACATAAAGTAAAGCATATCACAGGTATAGAAACGACATTATCCGATAAAGAATTTTTACAAACAGTATTAAAAGACTACAACCATATCTACAGCAGGGTGTAAAAAAATTTTGATATGGGCATACAAATTGTTTTATATATGAAACCAGTCGGTCAGAACAAGATAACTCTCAAACCCAGAACCATTTTAACCACAAACAGTATAACGCTCAAACCTATGAGACACCTTCTACTAAGCATCGTAGCCTTGTTAATGACAATTCCTACGTCTGCACAAATGCTAACGCAGAAAGAACTAGGTGAGAACATGATTCCTGATTTTAATTGGGAGTTCATGGGTCGGAACAAAATCCAAAAACTTGAATTAACCTCCTTTAAGCTACTTTCTACTGGAGGAGAACTCCCTTTGGACATTAGAGAATGGTATACATTCAATGAAAAAGGGAAGATTGATTCTTATGGTAAAATTGAAAGAGGCGACACCACTGAGGAACATACCTATGCCTATACAGAAAGAGGTATGTTGAAGTGGGTCATAGTCGAAGACAAGAAATGGAGCCGTAAGTACAAATCAGGCTTCCGATTTAACCAAGATAAGACAATTTTTCAGGTAAAATCTTACGAGTCCATTACTGAAGAAGAAGTGATGTTGCTCGATACCAAAGAGTACTTTTACAGTGATATTAAGCAAAGCATGATTAAGGTCATTGTGAGCGATAAGGTCACTAAAGTACACAAATTCCAATATGATGATAAGGATCGACTCGTAGCGGAAAAGCTTGAACAACCAGCTGGATCAATTGTTCAAGATACCCGATATGTTTACGATAATGCAAACAATATCACCAACATTGTCCAAAAGGGAAACAAGAATGAAAATCGTGTATTCTCTTATGACAAAAAAGGGAATATTCTACAAATTGATTGGAAGGAAGGGCCTAACCAATCAATCGCATATGAATATGATGAAAGAGGAGACTTGATTCGGTATATGGATCACACCTCTAAGTTCGCGAATGTGAGAAAGAAGCGCGTGAAGTTCGATTATGAATTCTATCAAACCTTCCAAGCTTCTACCGCACGAACAAGC
>Ga0163110_10000386_pt1 | contig 20414 bp, 8 predicted proteins | sample CRUFie1St17metaG_FD_108703 | JGI IMG/M metagenome (GOLD analysis project Ga0163110, IMG submission 108703) | Marine microbial communities from the Costa Rica Dome - CRUD Field 142mm St17 metaG | ecosystem: Environmental > Aquatic > Marine > Oceanic > Photic zone | place: Costa Rica: the Eastern...
AATTATCTGAATTAAATGACAGAACATTAAGACAGTTAGAAGAGAGAAGAAGCCAATTCATAGATCCGTTACAAGAATCTACAATAAAAAAACTAGAGCAAGGAATTGATGCCCCTTTATTTCAGAGAAAAGCATTATTTACTACTGAAGGACAAACTCAAGAGCTCCCACTCAAAACAGCTCTTGCTGAAATGAATGAAACTGGAGATACGTTCAAAATTGACAATGATGCAATAAATAAAGCCTTGATAGAAAGTGTTGCTGGAAAATTTGGAGTGGAAGTAGGAGTTGGCTTTAATCCGTCAAAACTTCAAAAAGATTTGTTTTTAGGCATGCGAGACATAGATGTGAGGGGAGGAAGAATTAGTGCATCCGATATAAGAAATATAACCGCTCAATCATTTTCAAGCATTGATGATCCAGATGAAAAATTAAGATCATATCTTTTTGGCGTAGACAAGGGGTTAATTCAAGCCACAGATCAAGAAGTTCAGCAAGCAGAAGCTGCTCTTACGGCAATGAAAGAAGATCAAAAAAATATAAAAGCTATAAAAGGGCAAAGACAAAGACAATTGATAGGGGCAAAAGGGGTTGCAGAGTTTGAATCCAAGTCAATGGATGGCTTAAGAACATTAAACGAACTCATATCTCAGTCTGGAGGTATTCGAGGAGTAATTGCAGCAGAAGAAGAAAAAATATTTACGGAGACAACAACTGCTCTTAGATTTACTCAAACATTTAATGAAGTTTTAAAAGCCCAAATAAAAACTAGGCTTAAAAGCTTAAGAAACGATGAGACAATTGCAGCAAATGCGGATAGTGCATTAATTATTGGAGCAGAAAGAACAAGAGAACAAAGAATAGGAGCAGAAAGAAGACTTGCTTTTATGGATACAGATTTGGGACAAACGCAAAATCAAGACATGCTTTCTAAAGAAATAACTAGTCAAGAAACTTCTGCGAGATTAGCAGAGGAAAGATTAAATTATTTAGCATCAAATCAAAGCGAAGAAATACGTTTAAGAGAAGCAATGCTAAAAGAAGACAGAAGTGCTCTTGCGACTAAAATTAGAACTAATCAAATATTGATTGATAATGAAAACTTTGAAAAAGAAAACGAATTATCTGGATTAGGAAATTTTGTAGAAAGGTCTCAAAGTGCAATAATGGACTTAAGAGAAAGAGGTCAAAATCTAGGCAGGTTTTCGTTGGGCGATGCGGGATTTAATATAGCAAACGATATAACTGCCTTAGCCGAGGATTCTAGCCTAGCAACAGGTCGAGCGAGCATACTAGGGAGAACAGGGAACGATCAAGTTGCATCAAAAGCAATTAGCGAAGCTATACAGAAACAAAACGAATTAGCTAAAGAGTATGGAACTTTTTCTCCAGTAGTAGATACGTTAAGAGAAAAAATAGCTCAGTCAAGTGTTAACGTAGCAACATTTTCAGAAAGACTTACGGCAATAACTTTTGACAATGTGAGAACAGGACTAGTTGATTTAATAAAAGACTTAGGCGATGCATCAAAAACATCTGGCGATGCATGGAAAAACTTTGCAAGAGGATTAGCTACTACTATTGGAGATGCACTTATACAAAGAAATGTAGATGTAATTATGCAGTCATTGGCTCCAATATTTGGAGCTGATTTAAGAGGGGTAGAAGAAAGAAATCTAGCGATAAATCAAGCAATTAGTTCTGATCTTCGTACTGGGCTTGGAGCTCAAGGAGCAATTGCGATGGGCATTTCCACACTTAATTCAAGATTTACGGAACTAACTCAAGCGATGAATGCTTCTTCAGGAGCTGGATTTTATTCTGGAGGGCCAGTTTCGGGAAAAGCAGGAAGAGATGTAATACCAGCCATGCTAACAAATGGAGAGTATGTTATAAATGCAAGGTCATCAAAAAAGATTGGAAGAGAGGCATTAGATCAAATAAACGAAAATGCGGAAATACCTGATGAAGTCTTATCAAGATCAACAATTAACAGAACTCTTTCTATAGAAAAATATGATCCTTTTGATGACGATAATTTACAAAAATATGATCCTGGAGGAAAAGTAGACTCCTCTGACAAACCTTGGGTAGAAAGTTACCTGCAAAGACAAGGAGCAAAAGGCAAAGCATTTCTTAACCAAGGATTGCCCACAATGATTGGAACCTACACAGGCTCACAATTATATAGAAAAAACTCTAACAAACAACCAAAGGTTGAAAGAGAAGAAGAATTTAACCAAGCTAAATTAAAAAGCTTAAACACTAAATCAGTAATAGACTCAAAAAATCTTACAGGTAGAGCAATTGCTGAAGACAAAACTCAAAGAGAATATGGAGGGTTTTTACTAAGACAGGCAGACAGAAGAGTACAAAAACAAAATCAAGAGTACATGGAGGGAGTCCAGCAAGCAAATTCAATCAAAATGGCTGTAGCTTCTTTCGTTGCCGCTGAAGTAGTTAGTGCTGCAGTAGATTATGTTGGAACAAAAGTGACTAAAGCATTAAGAGAAAACCAAACAGCAAATGCATTTGAAGCATATCAAAAGAAGGGCGGAGAATTAGAAAAAGAAGGATATGTAAAGAAAATTAGAAGTGGAAGAATCGAAAATCCAGCTACAGGAACAGTTACCGATGCAGCACTTATACAAAGATCTACCTTTGCAGGAAAAGAAATCGACAGACTTCAAGAGTCCATAGCCAAAAGAAATTACATGGGCATGGATCCCAAAAACATAATAATAGATAAAGATGCATATAGGGCTGCCAGAAAGATGGGTGGAGATGCCTTTAGTGTTCCTTACTCTACTCCTTTTGGGAATGGAGAAACATGGGTTCATAGAGGAAGCAGGCTTAGCAGGGCAAATCAAAAACAATTTAGTTTCCTCAATGATTATAAAAATCCTTCTAGTTTTACATTTAATTCAATGGGAGAATTAATGGTAGAAAAAGGTTATTATAAAGGAGGCACAGTACAAAAGAAAATTTTGTCTAAGGAATCTGAAAAAAGCAAATTAATACAAAAAACTATAGAAAATATAGAAAAACAAAATATATCAAATATAACAAATAATTCTATAGTAGAAGGGATGCTTTCGTCTATAAAAGGATTCAAGTATCAGTACAAAAACAAAGGCGGTTCAGTAGCTGCGATGTTAACTGACGGAGAGTATGTATTCAATAAAGATTCCTCAGGAAAAATAGGCAATAGATTATTAGAAGCTATCAATAAATATAACGGGGGAGGCTTTGTTTCTGGGCAAAGAGGAATAGATAAGGTCGGCCCCTTTATGCTAGAAGATGGATCTTTTGTGATCAATGCCAAATCTACCCAAAAAATGGAAGAAGACCATCCTGGCATTATGTCAATGCTGAGTTCAAAACCTAATATAGCAAAAGCAATGCTTTCAGGATTTAATCAGGGCGGAAGAGTAGGAGGGCAAGGTTCTGCAACGATAAATGAATCCGAAAGAAGTCAGGATAAAATTGCAAATCAAACAAACCAAAGCAGAGAAAACACAAACAATATAAACATATCAATAAACATTGATAAGTCAGGATCAACTTCTGAATCGACTAATATATCTGCAGAGGAAGAATACAGGGAAAATCAGGAAATGTCTAGCAGGATAAAGGATGCCGTTCTTAATGTAATCAGACAAGAAAAAAGAATAGGCGGCGAGCTGTATACTTAAAATGAAAGAAGGTTATGTAAGTTACGAACAAGCTTTTTTTATAGATGGACTTCAGGTTTCTGGAGTACAATCAATACAAGGAGGTTACTTTATTACTGAGGCTCCAGTCAATGTACTAGGTTTTGGTAATGTAGGAGAGAGCTTTTTTGAAGCATCACCTAATCAAGGGCAAGCTGCACCACCAAGTAATATGGCGGCATTGGTTTCTCCAATAGAAGGAAGGTTTGAAATAGAGTCTACATTAGCATCAAGCGATCTTTATCTAAATTATACTGGCGGCCAACCATTTTCTGGAGGAGTAGTTTATTCAGATAAGTCATTTGGTTTTAATAGCGGATATATATCGCAACACCAAGTAAGCTGTCAAGTAGGACAACTTCCCTCTACTTCTACTTCAATACTTTCATTCGGTGATGTAGGTAGCGGAATAAATCCTAAAGAAGCAAGCTTTCCTCATGCAAACCCTGGTCCAGTTGCTTTTACAAATCAAGAAAACATAAGGGTAACATGCAGGGGCTCTTCAACAAATAGAGTAGTTGCTGCATCATATAGGCTATCTACTCAACTAGACCCAATATATGTACTAGGTAATACATTTGCTCATCAAGTTGATGTAGTTTGGCCAATGATAGGAGAAATGGCATTTAGTATAGAGACTGACGACTATGAATATAAAGCAATGCGAGACTATTTTGTAAAGCCAGAATTAAGTGACGTTTCTATGGAAATTTTTGATTGTGATCAGAATCTAATACAAAAATATGAAATAATAAGCGGAAGGCTTGTAACTGAATCAATATCTACAAGTGTTAATAATCTTATTTCTGTAGATTTATCATATAAAACTTTTTATAATAAAAGATAATGTCAGAGTATATAAGATATGAGGATGTTCCTGTTGTAATAGGTTCTTTAAATAAAGAGCCTAGCTTTGTATTTTCAAATCAAGCTTCATTGTCAATCCAACAGTCTTTGCCTGTAAAAAGATATATTGATGACCATGTAATATCTTTTACTAATACTGGAGACATTAGCTTTCTGGCAGACGAAGTTAAAACTTTAACATTAGGCAGTCAAGGTGGGCCAGCTATACCGCTTGCTGACTCTATAGAAATAGTACCTAGTGGGACATTAATAACATATCCAACTGGAAACAAATTATATTTTGAAGAAGATACTCTTCCTGGAACTTATTTTATAAAAGTAAGAGCCGAAAATGATTGCGTAATAAGTGAATCTATAGATTGCGAAAATGGAGAAATAGAAGTTCAAAGGAATTATAGCACAGATAACCCTATAGCTGGAGACCTTATAATTAACTTTTACTTAGATTCAGGAAATTTAAAATCATTCTTTGATTTAACTGGAATTTTTTCTGAAGATGATTACCCTAGAGTAAATGAAAATAAAGTAACTGGATTTTTTGGGAATTATTTTTTCGAAGATGCATATCTTGAGTCTTTAAATTTTTCCTGTAGAGCCTTTTATCCATTTACAGCCACTGCAAGACTTAAGACTTTTGGAACATTAAGATATGATGCATCTAACATAGATAACTTTTTTAATAATCCAGAATATAATGCTCAGAAAAACTTGCCTCACGGAGCAAGGACAAATATAGTTGGCAAAGAAGATGCAGGGATGACAACAAATCTTTCTTTTGATTATACAATTAATTCTAACAGATCTTATGAATTTAATCTTGAGACTGGAGGAGCAAATGGGGAAGGCGGAGAACTCCCAGTAAGATCAACCAAAGAAGAAACAGTAAAAGCCTTAAGGATAGAGGGAGAAAATATAAACCCTTACTTAACTTTATCAGGAAAAAGAGCAAATTTAAAAATAGAACTAGAGGATATAGGGTTTACAGATTTTGAACACGACTCAAAAGGAAAGCTTAATTCGTTTGAGGTTTATGGTCCAATAGTTTCTCAAGATATATCTGCTGGAGATGGGTCTTATTTAAGAGGCACTGTAACTGTACAGGATACTTATAGATAATGGATATTAATGCAAAAGACTGGGAAGCAGAAGCTACATATAAAAAACATGATGTAGTAAAATTTAATATACCATTAGATCATGCTGGAAACAATAAAGATATTACAAGAATCCAAGGAACACGTGGAGATGTAGCTAGTGTAATTAGAATCCATAAATTAGGTGATTTAAGAATTTCAGCATATGTTAAGAAAAGCAATAAAGACTCCAAATTAACAAATCATACAAAATTAAAAACGGTTACAGATAGTGATGGAATTATTGATATAGCAAGCTCTAATGGATTAGGAATAGGATTGAGATTTAAAGATTGGACTAATACCACTTTAGCCCCAAAAGATCCATTAAAAACTTTTAGAGCGATTACTTCTTCAGAAATAGTGGACGAAGAAACCCTGTTTATAGAAAAGTATATATTAAAAGAAGATATCCCAGAAGGGACAGAAGGAGGGTATCTCCAGCTTTATACATTTTGTTCCTCAATGGTAAGAGCGGGAGATAGCGTATCTTTTACAAATGTAAAAGTTGACTACGGAAGTCCTTATTTTTATTGCACAAATGACCATACCTCAAGAATTGCAAATTACCCCTTGAGCGATGAAAACGATGCTGCTTGGACTCAAAAATTTTTGTGGAGACCATCGTATGGAACATCTTTTGACTTTGAAGGTCTTAATCATAGCATAGAAAAAGACGAAGGAGAAGACTATCAAATATCATCTTCAATAAATTCTTTAAGAAGAAGAGTAAATATAAATTTCAATAACAGGGATGATAGAGAAGCAAAAGCTATTGTACATTTTTTACAAGAAAAACATTTTGAATATGAAAGTATATATTCATTAAACGAAAAAGGAGAAAGGCCAGAATCATTAAGGATAAAAGAATTTGATTTTCCAATATCCCTGCCTTACAGATTAGATTCAAAGTTTATATGCAACTCATTTAATCATCAATTAAAATTCAGAAATAATCATAATATATCTGCAGTTTTTGAAAGCCCATATGATAGCGAGCTAGAAAAAGTATGCTCTTTTAATGGGTACAATCCAAAGACAGACCTGATTCTTTTTGTTAAGCTAACTGGCGGAGGGCCTCCGTATACATTAAACATAGCAAAGGATACCAGTACAACACCAAATTTTTGGGATGCAAATGATGAGGCTGGAGGAGGCATTACAAATCCAGAGAACTGCCAAACATTTGAACCTAAAAACACTTGGCCAAAACATTTAGATGGAGTAACAATAACTCCTTCAGACATAGGAGGTGGATCTGGAGAAGTATTTTTACATAACTATCAAAAAGTTAGAATAACAAGTAATATATCAAAAGAAAGTACGAATGTCACAATTGAAGCCGTAGATGCAGACACAAGCATACAAATAAATGACGAAGCATATTTTCCTATAGTCATACCTTGTCCTGGGAACCCTGGAGTACATAGTATTTTTATAGATAAACCTGAAGAGATAATGTGGTATCCTTACTTGGCTGTAAGGAATTGTGAGTTCAAGCCATCTTATGTTCAAGATATAGAGCAATCGCCAAGAAATACTAACAGTGGGATTGTTGACCATTATCAAAAGCTTGATAAAGATGGGCCGAACCAAAATCTGTTTAGACTGCAAGTATCTTTTGATTACAGAACAGAAAAAGAAGCAAAAATAATATTACTTTTTCTGGAGCAACATTTAGGATATAAAAAGTTTAGATTTCAGCTGCCAAGGCCTTACTTGAAAAACAAAAGGCCAGAAACAACATTAACTCAAAATGAATCATCTATATTTTATTGTCCATCTTGGAGTCATCAAATAGTTTACAAGGATTGCCATAGAATCAGGGCTAACTTTATAGAATCTCCATCCGCAATAACAAATGAACCTTTTGATGATTTAATAAAATTTGGAAGAGTCGGAAGCATAGAAAAACCATGCTTTAAAACCATTTATAATCCATCTGTGGTAAAATATGAAATATGTCCACCCTCTTCTAATTTTACTGCAAGTTTAGGGCCTGAATTTGATAATATTAATGGCAATCAAAAATCGACAATTAGACAGAGTGATTTAATGATATGCATTGATAGATCGGGAAGTATGTCTGGAGCAAAAGCTGGAGTAGCGCAGACAGTAGGCAGGCAATTAGTTGCATCTTGGAGGCAAGACGATCAATCTCCATTTCAATATGTTACCGCTGTAAATCAACCAGTTGCCCACACTAATGATTTTCCAGAAAGTTTTGGATTAAGTGCGGCGGAACCTAACTTAGAACAACAAATTGCACGAGGATTTGATCCTACAAACTTGGACAAGTTTGCAATAAAAATCGATCAAAAACGAGTTAACCTTGGAATCGTTTATTTTAATAGCGGCTCCTCTTTAGCTTCAGGATTAAATGGTAGGCCCCAAGCATATAATAAAACAGGTTTAATAAATAGCATAGTAGCTCAAGCAGGAGGAGGCACTGCATTTGATGGAGCTATGAGAACATGCATAAATGAATTTAATAGAAGTGATAGGGCTTTTACCGTAAACAGTAGAATAATAATTTTTATATCTGATGGACAACCTTTTGACGGAAACAATGGAAGGGATCGAAGGAGAGATGCAGAAGATGTTGCTACTTTTGGAAGAAGATTACATACTTCATATTCCAGCGGCGGAGGTAATCCTAGAGATGATTATGTGGCTAAAGTAGCGGGGATTTTTCAAGCCGAAATAGATGCAGGATCAACTGTTGAACAAGCAGAAGCATCGTTAATCAGGCAGGGATATGACCCTAATTCAAGAACTGCCATAGGATCATGGGCAGATGATCCACTACCAGTTGTAACATTTACTGTAGCAGTTCCTGGGGCAAACACTGGACTAATGAGCAATATGGCTAGTAGGTACGGCCCTCCAGGAGCAGAGCAGCCATTATTTTTTAATGCGTCCAATGTAGCAGATTTAGTTCAAATGATTAGAATAATAATGGATCTTACAGAGGATACTGGTTCTCAAAATTTTGTATCATTTACAGTCAAAAATTGTGGACCAAAACCAGCAAGAATAATAGAAACAAAAGTTAGATTTGCTGATGATACTGATGCTCCACTCTTTACGGTGACCAGAGCTCCTGGGGTTTTTGATTACGATGCAAATGGAAGGACTCAAGGATTGAATACGGGGACATCAAGCATTAGCCCAGAGGCTAATACTGGCGGACAGTATATTAATGATGTAAATAATCCTAATTTTCCAGGCAATATGACAGGTAATGTAAAATGGAAAAGCGGCAATGTACCAGATCCTGGAAATCCTGGAAGATTTTTACAATTATTCAGGGGTGGAACAAGACTTGATGTTAATAATTCAGGAGGAGACCCTTTGATTTCAACCAATTGGAACGGAAGTCAAGGAGCGGCAAATATAGGAGTTTTCTGCAAAGATGATGGAACTAGGCCTGCTGGAGGAAAATACATAAGATTGTTCAGGGCAACAAACCCAGCGGTACAAACAGAAATAACAGATTTAAATATAGGAACTGTTGATGCAAATAATCCAGTTGGTAACTACGATCATCTCCCAGAGCTTCAACCTGGTGAAGAGCTGGATTTATTTTTTACTATAAAAACAAATAATTTATATGATGCATTGAGGCAGGTACAATTTGTTTTTGTAACAAGAGATGGATCATGCAAGCAAACAGAATGCTATGCAAATATTGATATTAATATGTATACAGTATCAAACAAAAATGTAGAGATAGATGGAGTAGACGGAGTAGATCCTCCTCCAGAGCAAGCACCTGCTCCTGATGCTCCAGACCCAGTGGCACCTGGTCCTCCAGCTCCACCTGATGCTACTTTTACAACCAGAATGTTTAGAAATGGCCCTGCTGGTCGGGTAGATGATGTTACTGATTTTGAATTTGAAGGAGGAAATTGCAGAGGAACGAGGCATGGATTTTGGCGGATACAAGATGCTCCGCAATGGTTAGAAGATGCAGTATCCGTAGATTTTGCTGGAAATTACACATATAATCCAAACCTAAGCATATCATTTGTTCCAGATGTTGGCATGCCATTTACATTTCCTGGCCTCTTTGGAAATCTAGATGATGCAGTGCCAAGTTTTGCTGGCAATTGGATAAGGATGGGGAGAATAATGGACCAACAAGCAAATGATATTTATATAAAAGAACGACTGCAAAATAACATTGGAAATTTTACAGTTGAAATATCAGATGGCACTAATATGCTAATTAGCCCTCAATACAGGACTGTAGACTGCTCATGAGTTTTATAACAACAGAGTCTGGAGTATGCCTATCAGAAACAGGCGCTTGCGATGGTGCATTTGAAGAAAAATGCGAAGAAAATTATTATGTAAAATCAGGAAAGCATATAACTTTTGTAAATGTATGCAATCAACCAGTAGAAATTACGGGATTATTTAATTCTGACCCAGATCGTTTCACATTAATGAATACTGGATTAAGTGGAGTATCAATATACGACTCTACACATCCGTTAGCTAATCTACCGCAAACAATCCAGCCTTACGAAACATATAGAATAAATACTTTTTTTCATCCAAAAGGAGAAGATTTTGAAACTGCAAATTTTGGAACATTAGCATCTCCAACAGGCGATCAATTTGGTGCAATAATAGATGTAAGACCAGGAGATATAAACTTTCCAAATTGTGAAAACTTTTTTACTTTATCTGGAGAATTTCTATGCAGAGAATGTAATGTTGATCTAAAGACTGGACTAGGAGAGTTTTTTCAAACTCTTAGTTCTGCTGATATGCCAGCTCCTGACCCGCCTCCACTTCCTTCAAGTTCAGAAAATGTATATTTTATACAAGGAACTCTAACTAATTTTGCTTGGGGACCAACACAACTATTACAACAAATGGCATTACATGGATCAGGGAACAAGCAAACAAGCGAAAATTATAGAACGCATTGGGCAGCTATCGCCCAACATATAGTAGACAGAAGAGCTACTGCTAACACATATTTTGATGGAACAACAGCAGATAATGTAGCTGAAGAATTTCAGGCAATGGCAATCAATGAAGCAACTCCTATACAACCAAATTTTGGAGCAGACAATGCTGGAGATTTTGAAGGAGCAATTGGTATTGCAAAAGCTGCAAATCAAATTTCATGGAACAACAACTGGGCAGGAGCAACATACAAAACAATGACTAGAGAAGGAAGTCCATTAGCATGGAATATGATATCAGAAACTATGAATCTTTTAGTTTCTGGTAATGTTAATGGTGCAGCAATTGAATTATATGGTACTATTTTTGAAGATAATGGAGAGGGGTTTGCTAATATCGATTTAGCTGCAAATCCTTTTGACCTAGACAATCTGGTCGATTTAGGAGTATCTGAAGTTAATGGAGTTGGACCGTTTTCAAATCTTGAAATAAATATGCAAGGATCTGGCGATATAAGCATAAACTATGGAGGAAATGCTTCATTGAATATAACAGCATCAGCTGGAACAAACAGAAGAGTTTTGTCTATGGGATTCAGAGATGGAAATGATCAACTTTATACCAGAAGCCAGAATCCATCTATTGCAAATCCAAGAGGCTGTGCAACTGCTGGGAGTACTGGGTTATCATGGACATTTCAAACTAACCCCATAATGTTTTGGAATGATATAGGAAATAATGCGGAAACACCATATTACGTTACAGACATTGTCCCTTGGAGCAGGGGGAACTACGATGTATTTTTAAATAACACTTTAATATATAATGCTGGTGTAGCTCAAGCACCACCAGCTAATTGGGCATTAAATGGATTTTCAAACGATATATTAGGAGGAGAGGGGCAAATATCACTAGACTTAAACTATTCGGGTCCCGTAGATAGTCCTCAATTTAAAATTAATTTTGTAAGGGCAGGATAATGAAACCAGAATTAGCTACAGAAATACACAATGCTGATCCTAATATAATCATAGAGTTATATCAGATCAATTTAAAAGGAAAAGGTGAATATTATTTTCATGCTGGAGAAAATGGCATAAGAAAAAAAATAGTTTTTAATGGTAAAGAATATGATCCAATTGCTATGAAAGTAAATGGATTTGAATATAAGGGTGACGGAAGGCTACCCAGACCTACAATGTTAATTGCTAATAGCATGGGAGAAATGTCATTAAAAAATATGTTCTTTGAAGATTTCATTAGTCATAAAGTAACAAGAATAAAAACATTCATTAAATATTTAGACGATATAAATTTTCCTGGAAATAATAATCCTTATGGAGAAGCAGATATACAAAATGCTTTTTCAAAAGATGAGTATTATGTAAATCAAAAAATAAGAGAAGATAAATATTCTTGCGAATATGAATTGGTTTCTATTTTAGAATTACAGGACATGAAGTTGCCTGGGCGTAGAATTATGGCAAATCATTGCTCATGGATATACAGAAGCACAAATGGTTGCGGATACAATAACTCCGCAGTTGCTGATATCAGAAATAAAAAAATAAGAAATGGTGGGTACAATGATAACTTAATTGGCCCAGAAACATACATAGGAAACACGGCTATTTCTGCTTCTTCTTTATGGGATCCAGATGGAAATTATAATGTCGGAGATGTCGTAGAAGTAAAACCATACGGTTATAATGAAAGCACAAAACCAAGCATGTTTTTTGTATGCTTAAAAGATAACACTAACTCAGACCCTAAATTTGATCATGAAAGATGGGCTCAAGATGAATGCTCAAAAGACTTGCAAGGCTGTAGGCTAAGATTTGGAGCAGGTGCCCCTTCTGATCAAGAAACTACTGACGGGCTACCGTTTGGTGCATTTCCTGGGGTCGCTCAATTCAGGCCAGTATGAAAATAAGAGAAAAAATAAAAACCATCTGCCTTGAAAATAAAGAAGAAGAATCTTGCGGAATTATATCTATGGATGATACAGGAAATTTTTTTATAAAACAACTAGAAAATGTACATGTTGAAAAAAACAAATATTTTAAAATCTCTTTAAGTGAATGGATAAAAGAAAAAAACAAAAATAAAATTTTAGCTGTATTTCATAGCCACACCAATACTCCAGAAAATCCATCTTCTTTTGATATAGATTATTCGGAAGAGTTATGCATTCCATTTATTGTTTACAGTATATATACCGACAAATTCTTTTTACATTTTCCAGAATCTTATGAGCCTGAAAAACTAGCTGGGCGATTCTATATAGAAGATATACATGAATGCACTTGCTTAATTAAGGATTATTTTGATAAAAAGTTAGATTTAAAAATATCTAAATGGCTTAAAAATTACTGTATCCCAAAAGATGCAATCGAGGCAAATGAATTATTTAAAAAAGTTTTCCAAAAAAATATGCAAGAAGTCAATAAAATAAATGAAATAAAAAAACATGATGTTTTAATTTTTAAATTTTCAGACAATAAAAAAATGCATGGCGGAATATATTTAGGAGATGAAATTTTCTTGCATCAAAAAACAAATCAAATTAGTTCTAGGACTTTTTTGGACCAAAGATGGAAAAGCAAAATATATAAAATATTTAGGCATAAAGCTTTAGTGTAAATATAGAAGTGAAAAAAGTTGTTTTACATGGGAAGATAGCAAAAAATTTTGGAAAGAGCTTTAATTTAGAAGTTTCTTCTCCAAAAGAATGTATTGCTGCAATCGATTCTCAAGTAGAAGGATTCAGAGAATATTTAATAAGGTCTGCCATGAACGGAGTTGTTTATGGACTAAGAGACAAAAACGGCAACTTTTTCGAGCCCAATTTATATGATATAAAAACGGCAGAAGATGAGCTACATTTTGCTGCAATTCCACAAGGCGGAGGTTTTTTTGGAGCACTATTAACTGCAGTTGCGACAACATATATTGGATTATGGCTTCAAGACTTATTTGAAGTACCAGAACCCCAACCTGGACAACAAATATTTTCGGAAAGTTATATTTATAGAGGCCCAAGGTCGCAAACTATTCAGGGAGGAGCAGTTCCCGTAGGATATGGCAGACTAAGAATTGGACCGACAAATATTTCAGACATTGTATCGAATTATGACTACGATGTTGATCGTGGCGAAATAATGGGTTTTGGTGTTAACACGGCAGGAGCTATAAGTGCAGCAGAATATTTTATAGGATCCTCTCTTTATTCTTATACTGCAGCAAAAGATGATGGTGCGGCAGCCGTTCAAGGTGGATATGTATACTCTCCAAATCAAGGAATAAATCCGTTCTCAGCCCAAGGAGATGCTGGACAATCTGGAGGCAATCAATTGGGATGGGACGGAGATCAAGCAAATAAACAAGGAGACATGGATCCTGATAACCCTAACTACGATCCCGCAGACAGTAACAGTAATAATTCTACAGGCGATCCTACTGTTCAAGACAGCTACAAAATAGGTATGGAGTACAACTTATAGCGGCAGTAGCAGATTCTTGTGTCACGCAAACATTTCCACTAAATTTAGATGGATCAGTAAATACATTAAATCCAGCTGTACCTGTAGCGGTAATGGTTGATACATCTCAAAAATATCGAGCATCAAATAGAAATGGCGACATCATTATTGTAGGGCCAAGATATAGAGGTGCAAATAGGGATTCTGGAATGGGATACACTTCTTTAAATTCAACATCTGTTAGAAAAAAACTTCATTTACTATCAGAAGGCCCAATTGAAGGATTAGTTGATCAAAATGCAAAAGTTCACGAATATAATTGGACTAATCCGACTAGCGATACAAATTTTGCAAAAGGAATATATGTAAATGATGTGCCAGTAAAAGATACAGTAACAGACGGCTTCAATGTTGGTAAGATAGATTTTGATCTAACAACTACAGCTGCAAGAGTATCAGTTCCCCCTGTTAATCCCTGCGACGATCCAAATAGCAAGTTTATCATTGGAGCAGGCAAACAAAGATTATTAAGAAAAGAATATTTATATTCTGGAATTACATTTGGAAAAAATGCAAGACTTTATGGTCCAAGAAGAGTAGATACAAAAAAAAATGAAGAGGAATATTTTGTATCTCATATTGTAACAAATCCAAATGTATCCCATGCAATGATAAGCATAAATATATTAGAATTGTATTATGTTTATGAAGGTGATTTTGTTGAAACAAGGATAAAATTAGGAGCCTTGCTTGGTGCCCTTGCTGGAGGCATAGTGGGGGCCATGCTTGCAGGAGATGCATTGGGAGATGTGACACTTCAAGCAACCATGGCAGGCCTCGGAGCAGGATTAGGGAAGGCTGCTGTTGCAGCTAAGCCAATCCCAGGTGGAGGCGCCGCACTGGGTTTTGCACTTGGGGGCGCAGCTGCATTTCCCGCAGGATATGCTGCAGCCGCAACTGGGCTAAATCTGGTTGAAGCGGCACTAACTATTCTAGCTGCTTCAGCAGTGGGAGCAATAATAGGAAATAATTTAGAATTATACAGCGGAAGAAAAATAGAAAATTCTGGAGAAACATGGCCTAATATTTTAGAGTTTAGAATTAAAGTTTCTAATGATGGACAGCATGAATATGAAACAGACATAAAGGTAAATGGGGTGGCTACAGAACCATATGTGAAAGATTTTTTAGTACCTCTTCCTGCAAGTAATCCAAATAAATCAAATAGAATAATAAAGGTATATAGAACCACTAGGCAAAAAAATGTTGTAGCTGAAGGAGAAGCTTCAGCTAGATACAGAGAAGATGCAGAGCTGCATTCTGTTACTGAAATCATTCCAGCAATACAAAATTTTCCAAAAACAGTAGTTGCGGCAACAAGGTTAAATGCCAAAGATTTTCCTAACCAACAATCAGATATATCATTTGACTTAAAACTTAAAAAAGTAAAAATACCTAGCAACTACAATCCAGAAACTAGAGTTTATAATGGAGTATGGGATGGATTATTTTTTGGAGAATCTGAGTTTGAAGAAAAAATAGATGAAAAATTTTTAAAATGGACAGATAATCCAGCATGGATATTTTATGATATTGTTACTAATGATACTTTTGGGTTGGGTAAGTTTGGTATAGATGGAACAAAAGTGGATAGATGGAATTTATATAAAATTGCAAAATTTTGCGACGAAATGGTTCCGACAGGAATACTTCCAAAATATGAAAAAAGGTCTTTTTCTTGTGAAAACCCAGAGTTTCCAAAACGGAAAATTCATATACAAGGAGGAATTACTGACGATGAATTCAAACAAGAATTTAGAGGCATACCAGCAGCAGAGCTAAATCTTACCCCAAACGGAGATTTTACTAAAGGAAAACAAATATGTCTTTTTTATGATAATGAAAAACATATAGGAGAAAAGTTTACGATAGTAGGAACCGACTTATCATCAAAAACTATAGAGTTAGACAGAGAACCAAAAGTAGGCAAAGGTTTTTGTGCAATAGAATTTTCTAGAAAACTTCTTGAACCTAGATTTACTTCTAATTTTTACCTTGATAAGGCTCAAGATGCATTTTCTGTAATAAAAAGAATATCAGAAATATTTAGAGCAACTCCATATTGGGCAGACGGAGCAATATTCTTATCTCAAGAAAGAAAAGATGATCCAGTTATGCTTTTTAATAATAATAACATTGGGAAAGATGGATTTGTATACTCTAGTTCCCCAAGGTCGCAAAGATATAATCATGCATCAATGACATATGCTGATCAAGAAAATTTATTTATGCCGCAAATTGAATATGCAGAAAATAGAGAGGGTATCATAAAGGACGATATAAAAGAAGTATCCCCAGATGGCTTTGGGATAACATCAAAAGGTCAAGCAAAAAGAAAAGTAAATCATATTATTAAAAAATCAAAGCTAGATAATGAATTAGTTCAATTTGATACAAATGTGATAGGCTCTTATTTAAGGCCAGGAGATGTAATCAAAATAGGAGATAAAACAAGAAATACATCTAGGATTGCAGGAAAAGTATTAAAAGTTAATGGAACTAACGAAGATAAAAATTTAACTATAGATATTGATTATCCTACAAAAATAGATCTAGATCCTGCTGACCCAAAGACTTGGAAAAACATAACTCTTTTCACTCCTAGTTTAAGTCATAATTTTGACACATCAAAAAATATAAACTATTGGGACCAATCTCAATTAGATAAATTTAGATCGAGTCAAGTTTCTGATTTTTACATCACTGGTATAACGAATCCTGGCAATGAAGAAAGAAATCAACTAGGAGTTACATATAACCCATATAAGTATGTAGAAGGAGCTTTTTCTTTTCATGAAGCAATAAATGACGCAATAGATAAAGGCGGAAGAGTGGCAAGGGTATCAAATTCTTTTGAACAAAGCCTACTTGAGCTATCTATCCCAAGCGGTGAATCTGCATGGATTGGAGGAAGAGCAATCTCAACTCTTCCAAATTGGATATGGCAAGAAGATAATTCGGCAATCAGTTTTTTAAAGTTTTATAATAACGTTAATCCAACAATTGATTTTTCTGAATTTGAATTATACACAAAGGTAACAGGAGAAGGCGATGTGGGGACAACAAATTATGGATCAATAATATTAAATTCTGGATCAGAGGCTGGAGGGTACATTTTTGAAAAATATGATACAAAAAGCTCTAACATAACTGACTCTACATCTTATATAATAGATTGCGAATCAAATCTATCTAGAAATGAAAACTACAGAGTAATAAATGTAAAAGAAAATAATCCAGGAGTATTTGCTGTTAATGCAATAAAGTACAATGAATCAATATATAATAATGTTGAAAAAATTGAAAGCCTAAAAAATAACTCCGCACCAAATATACAGACTGAAGTCGCATTAGATCCAAATGCGGTTAATTTTACAATAACAGATGCTGGAGGAGGGCAATACAATCTAAGTGTTGTATTTGATGTGGTCACTGGAACAAATTTTTATAATATAGATATTATCAATGAAGATAATATACAGGTAAGATCGTTTACTCAAAATAATGACGATACTTTATCTTCAATCACAAAAACAATTAACGGCATCAGTCTTGAACCTGGCGGATATTTTGCTAGAGTATCATCGAATCTGTAATGACTAAATCTAATATACAGTATGTGACGCTACAGAACCCTCTGTTAACATCAGATGGATATTATATCAATGGTATTTTTTATAGTGAAGACCCTGCGCCGCATAAAATAAGTAGTTTTGGACCAGGATTAAGCGGGGCAAGCTCTGGACAGTATACAACTGAAAGAAACTTTAACTGGGGCTTATATAATCCAGAATTAAATTATGTAACATATGACAAAGATGATATATCTAGTTTTAAAACATTTAGTGGTTTTGATGTAAATTTATACGAAGTAACTGGGGGAACTAATTATTATAACACAAGAATAAAAGATGAAGATAAAATTCTTGTAACAGGCATAACAGGAGAACAAAACTTTTTAAATTTTGAAATATATGTAGATGATAGACATTATCCATATCAAACAATTAGGCTTAACTCTCATAATGAATCTGGGTTTTTAAGTTATACTGGGAAAAATAGACAATTTGAAGCAGAGGTGATTTCTGTAGATAAATTTAATAATAGAAATACTGGTATAGCTATAATAAATAATGACCCTCCTACTGTTGATATACGCCCACAAAATCAATTATCAACAGGAATATCTGGAGGCAAATTTTTCATAGATTTTAATATATTAAATTCTGACATTAATCATGCAGAAGCCTATATATTTACTGGCTTATCAGATAATGGCGGATTAAATTATGACAACTTTGAGAGGGTTAATAATTCTCTTTACAGAAAAAACTTTTATGGAGAATATCAATCTATTTCAAATGGAACATTTTTAATTGATATTGATCCTTTTGTTGACTTATATTTAGCTGTTAGAGCTGAAGATTCAATAGGGTTTGGTCCCATTACTGGAATAGACAATGCATTTACGCATAACCCTTCAATATTTGATGCTACAGGTTATAGAATTAATGAAGGTGGAAAAGTTTTTTATGAAATAAATGGAGACTTTGATCAAAATGATCCATCATTTACTGGAGAATATTTAGTAAAAGCAAACGGTAGTACTTATACTTATTTCTCTGGAGCATCAAAAGATATATATGCAGGTTCAGGAATATTGAAAAAAAATAATTTTAAGCCCGCCAATTTTAATGATGAAACCCCTTTTTCACTAGAGAAAGATGTTACTTTAAGTTTTATAAGCGGGTTTAAACAATCTGGAAAATATTGGGACAATGAAAGTATTTATTCTGAAGAAAACAAATATGCAATATTTGATGGAAGCAATGGTATAATCAAACCTTATTCACTATCTGACATAACTGGTTTTCAAAAAGACATATTTACTTCTTATGCAGATTTTCAAAATTCAGAAAATAATATAATTGGCTGTTTTAGTATGCCAATAAATGAACCCAATAGTTTAGATATACAATTTGAAACTGGTGTTGGTTTATCAAATGTAACATACGAAGAAGCTCAAACAATATTAAGAGATCAGAATAAAATGTTGGCAGTTTTCATGTATGAAGAACAATTAGAAAAAGCTAAAAACATTTCATCTAATTTCCCTTCAAATTTTAAATCTGGATTTATAGGTCTAAAAAAAGAAAAAACAAATCTTTACAAACAAACTCCGTCTGGAGAATCATTCTTTTCAGAAGGCTTGGAGTTTTCAAATGTTGCAAAAAATTACGATTATAATTCTTTATCGAACACAGGAACGTCCGTAAATATTGTTTCAAGCAATTACGAATTAATAAATCAACCTTTGTTTGAAAATGAATGGTGTTGGATAAATAATTCTGGAAATGAAATATACAGAATTGCTGGATCGGGTGAATTTGAAAGAGATTTTTATTTAGATGCAGCTTTATATTTTAATGGACAGCATTGTAATACATTAAATAATGTAAGAGCAAATATACCTATAGTTAGAATTTCTGGTAGCGGGATTACATACAATCAGCAAAATGTAAATTTTCAATTTAAAGGTTTGCCAGACTTTTATTTAAATGGAAATGGCTATGGAAATCAAGGGACAATACATGGATACCAAATTTATACAGGATACAATTCTCCTATTCCAATTGAAAATGAATACTTAGCAGAAGAATCATTTGAGGGAGTTGATCAAGAAAATATATCTTATACTTTAGAAAATATAACATATGCAGCTCCCAACTTTATAAGGTTTGTTCCATATGACAGACTGGGGTCTGGCATCGCAACTACAACATTTTCAACCTCTTTTACTCAAGAAATAGGGGTAGGGCAGTTTGGAGTTCAAAATCTAGATTATGAATATAATTGTAAAAGAAATTGGACTGAAGTAAATTTTCCATTAACTTTTGGGGTAGGGCAAAGCCCCCAAATCAATTTCAATATATACTACACTGGAAACTATTCAAATAAAGACACAATAAAATTTGTAGGAGCAATGTTAAGCGGATTTGATTCTTCAAAAATAACTTTTGTTTTCTCTGATCTTATTCCTGATTCTGGTTATGCTTTAAGCTGGAATGCTCAAGTAGGAGAAGGTTTTAGTGAGCAGACCATTGGAGAGCTTGAAGAAATAGCAACTTCTGTACAATTCTTCGATGATATTGGAGAAAACTTAATTATTAGAGATCAAAGATCTATAGTTGATTCCCCAGCAGAGCAACTTTGGCAGACTGGATCTAATGACATAT
>Ga0163110_10000388_pt1 | contig 20329 bp, 16 predicted proteins | sample CRUFie1St17metaG_FD_108703 | JGI IMG/M metagenome (GOLD analysis project Ga0163110, IMG submission 108703) | Marine microbial communities from the Costa Rica Dome - CRUD Field 142mm St17 metaG | ecosystem: Environmental > Aquatic > Marine > Oceanic > Photic zone | place: Costa Rica: the Eastern...
AGATCCAAAAGATTGAGCGCCGTCTTCTATCACAGGTATATTATAAGAATTTGCAATTTGATTAATAGCAGTAAAATTTGCAGGTTGGCCATAAAGGCTTACAGGAAGTATCGCTTTTGTTCTTTTTGTTATGGCATTTTGAATCTTTGTAGGGTCTAAATTGTAAGTATTATTTTCAATATCTACAAATATTGGCTTTGCTCCTAAAAGTAATATTGTTTCAACCGTTGAAAAGAAAGAAAAAGGGGTTGTAATCACTTCATCTCCATCACCAATTCCTAATGCCATTAAAGCAATTATTAATGCATCAGTTCCACTTGACACCCCAATACAATGTTTAACACCGATATATTTAGCTAAAGTTCTCTCAAGTTCCTCCACTTCAGGCCCTAATATATACTTGCCATGATCTAAAACCAACTTTATTCTTCTATCAATTTCACTACGTAAACTTTTTTGATCATCAAATAAGTTATTCTGTTGAGCTTTTAGATCAATGAATTCCATATTAAATCAATACATCTATAAGTGAATAAGTTTATTTTCTTTAATTGAACTATATGCAGACATAATAACTTCAAGACTTAATAATCCTTGTTCATAAGAAAATGAGTTTGGCTTCTTATTATTTAATATATCTATTATTTCTTTATAAAATGGTAAATGTCCCGAACCATAAACAGATTTAATTTCATAATTAACTTCATCTATTAATTTATCATCTTCATTATCATCCTCAAAATCCCAGATTTCAATTTTATTAAGGGCAATTCCACCTACTTTAACAGAACCCTTCTCGCCCAAAAGGATTATTGATCCCTCTATATTTTTTGGATAAGTAAGCATTGTCAACGATAAATTACCAACAGCACCATTTTCATATTCTAGATTTAAAACGGCTGTATCCTCCATTTCAATATTCCTCCCAAGGGTATTTGCAAAAGAACTAACTTTTTTAACTTTTTGATTTGGCAAATAACACATCAAATCAACATAATGACTGCTCTGATTTAGCATTGCACCTCCATCAAGTTTTTTTGTGCCTCTCCATTTGGCTTGATCATAATAATGTTGCGGTCTTTGCCAAAAAACATTAGAAGTAATTAAAAATAATTTTCCAAATCTTCCTCTATCAATCTGTTTTTTTAATAATTGTATTGTAGGATTTAACCTATTCTGCAGAACAATAAATAAATTTAAATTACTTTTCTCAAAAAATTCTTTTAACTTTATACCATCCTCTATTGATGTAGCTAACGGTTTTTCTGTAATTACATTGACACCTAACTCACCTGCTTTGATTGCTTGTTCAACATGATATCCACTTGGAGTACATAAAATAATGAGGTCTAAGTTTAAATTACCTAATTTAATTTCATTTAGCAGAGTATCATAATTAGAGAAAATCCTTATAGGTTCTTTTGCCTGTTCTGATTTAATTAATTGATCACTAAGAGCTTCATTAGTATCTTTTAATTTATCTATTAAAGGATCGCAAACAGCTACAAGCTTTATGTCATTATGCAAATCACTTATGGCAGATAAATGTTTATAACTTATTCTGCCGCAACCAATTAATGCAACATTAATTCTATATTTATTTAAATCCAATTTTTTTCTTTTAACAAACTCTATCTTAAACAAATAGATATTATAAATTACAAATTTATAAAGTTTTTTAATAATCTTTTTAGGGTTATAAATGTATTATGTCTTTATCTTTTTTAAAGATGTAATTTAAATCTAAAATAACACCTTTCTCTACACAATAATTTCTAATTTCTTTAATTCCTAAATCTTTAAATGAATTATGGCCAACTGCAATTAATACTGCACTATAAAAATTTAAAGGTATTTTATCTATCATTTTTATTTTATGGATTTCATATACCTTTTCTTTATCTACGAAAGGATCATAAACACTAACTTCACATCCAAATTCTTTCAACTCTTTATAAACATTAATAACACCTGTATTTCTAAAATCAGGACAATTTTGTTTAAAAGAAAAGCCCATTATTAAGATTTTTGATGCATTAATGACAATTGACTTTTTAACCATTTCTTTAAGTAATATCTTTGCGACTTGTAAACCCATTGAATCATTCACTTTTCTTCCAGATAAAATCACATTTGGAGAATACCCTAATTGCCTTGCTTTATAAGTTAAGTAATAGGGATCAACTCCTATACAATGACCTCCAACTAATCCAGGGAATAGTTTAATAAAGTTCCATTTTGTAGATGCAGCGTCTAAAACTTCTTTAGTATTTAAACCCATTGTCTGGAAGATTAAAGCCAGCTCATTTATAAGTGCGATATTTAAATCTCTTTGGGTATTTTCAATAACTTTTGCTGCTTCAGCTGTTTTAATATTACAAACTGAGAAAGTTCCTGCTTCTATAATTGAGCCATATAAGTCATCAATCCACAATCTTGTTGCTTCATCGCTGCCACTTGTCACTTTCTTAATTTTGGTTAGTCTATGCTCTTTATCTCCAGGATTAATTCTTTCTGGACTATAACCATATGAGAATTCAATATTTCTTTTTAAATTTGCCTCTTTTTCTATAATTGGTACACATATTTCTTCGGTAGCTCCAGGGTAAACTGTACTTTCAAATATAATAACCTTTCTTTTTTTATAAGATTTGTCTAAGTTTTGTTTTGCTTTATTTAGGCATTTTGCGATAGTCTTAGAGGCTGATTGTAATGGTAATAAATCAGGTATCTTTTGAGAATCAATTGGAGTGGGAACGGTTACTATAAAAACATCTGCTTCAAAAACATCATCAATATTATTTGTATATTTGATTTTATTCAAAAAACTTTTATCATCTATACTAAGCTCCAATGTTGAATCATAACCATCCTCCAATTGAGATATTCTTCTTTTATCTATATCAAATCCTAAAATTTCTCTATTTATTTTATTTCCAGTTCTCTTACAGTTTTTCACCCTAGCAAATTCTATTGCTAATGGCAATCCAACATATCCAAGTCCTATGAGGCATATTTTGCAATCATAGTTGTTAGGGAGATCTTTATTTATTAATCCCATAAATAATTTAGATAAGCTTAAATATGATAATTTTACTTACTATTATGATAAAAGTTAAATAAAAGTAAAGAAATTACAAAAATTAATTATATTTATTGTTTCTTTTCAGACCAATATTTTCCAAGTTCCCTCGTAATAAGACCATCCTTTAATTTGTAAACATCACCAGTTTTACTACAAAACCACTCCTCATTAGAATCATTTTTTAGAATAAATTTTTCTCCATATGCACTAAACCAACCTTTTTGAACTGCTGGAACTCCTAACATTAAAGCATACGGTTTAACATCCTTAGTAACAACTGCTCCTGCTCCAATAAATGCATATTCCCCAATAGTAACTCCACATACTATTGTGCAGTTTGCTCCTAAAGTAACACCCTCTCTAACTATTGTGATTTTATATTCATTTTTTCTTGAAACTTCAGATCTAGGATTAAAGACATTTGTAAAAACCATACTTGGACCGCAAAAAACATTGTCTTTAATAATTACATTATCGTAAATGGAAACATTATTTTGTACTTTTACATTATTTCCAATAATAGCTTTATTGCCTATGAAAACATTTTGGCCAATAGAACAATCTTCACCTATTTTGGCTCCTTTACAAACATGTGTCCAATGCCATATTTTTGTACCTTTGCCTACTTCTGAACCATTTTCAACTATTGAAGTTGGATGAAAATTTTGAGTTGTTTTTTCTAAATTCATATTTAGTATTTTCTATAAATAATATTTTAAGATAAATTTTGATTATCGAACAAACCTTTTGCTAGTTTTTCTGATAATAAGGAATAAATATTATTTCTGCATACAAATTCATAATTATCAAGACTGATCTTTTCTCTTTCATGTAAAGGTAAATTGGACAACTTTATAATTTCCAATGCTAGTTTTTTTGGATTATCCGAATCAGTAAATAAACCTAACTTTTCTTTCTCTCTGGGCAATTGATTTGTACAAGTCGTAAAAACTATTGGTCTAGACATAATCATATATTCATAAATTTTATTAAAACTTAAACCGTATTTATATAAGTTTGGTCGATTAATTAAGGAAAAAATAAAAGCATCTGCATCTTTTGCTTTCAGAATAAGTTCATCTCTATTAATAGCTTTATTAAAGAAAATATTTTTTAAATTTTGATCTTTTACAAACTTAATCAAATCATTTTTTTGATTACCCTCTCCATATAAATATAGATTAATATTAGATGATAATTGATTATCTTGAATTATTTTAAAAGCCTTGATTATATTAAATAAATCATTAAACTTACCATGGGCACCTAAATAAAATATCTTAAATTTATTATCTTTAAAATTTGGTTTATTTTTTGTATAAGGTATATAATTTGTGCCATTAGGAATAAAAAGAAATTTATTAGATTTAATCCCTTTTTTCATATAGTATTTTTTAGCGCCTTTAAAAAGTATGATTAATTTATGAGAGTTTCTAGCTAGAAAATTATCTATAAAGTCAATTAAAATATAAAATAAATTATTCTTTTTTAGAAAGCCAATTTCCTCCAAACTTAAAAGCCATAAATCTCTAACCTCATATACAAACTTTGCCTTATATCTTTTACTAAGAATATATGCAGCTAGAGCTGAAAGTAAAGTTGGAGAAGAGCCAATAATAATATCTGGTTTTTGTAGGTAATTTACATTTTTAAAGAATATCACTTTAAGAAAAAATTGAAGCATCAAAAATATTCTTTTAGGTATATATATACCAGATAAATTATTTAATCTTATCCACAAAAAATTGACATTTTCTATCTTTTCAATTAAAAAATTTTTTTCAGATTTTATTCTTTGTTCCCTCGTATTATGGACTAAACTACCAGCGATAACAAAAGTATCTATATTATGTTTCGCTAAGTTATTTGCTAAATTAAAATGTCTTGTACCTCCTGAATCTTTTTTAGAATAGGCATATTCATTGATTATCCAAACACTTCTCATAAATCAACTTTATGCTATTGGTTCTTTGCTATAGTTTATTTTATCATAAATAAATCTATTAATGAAAAAGACAATCGCTATTATATCTTTTTCAAAAATAAAGTCTGATAGTAGGGTCAAAAGACAGATTGAGAGTCTAAATAAAATTTTTGATATTCTAACTATAAGTTTCGATAGAAAACTAAATATAGGTATAGATCACTTTTCTGTTAATACAAATAAAAGTATTCAAAACAAAATTATTTTATTATTTTACATATTAGTTAGAAATTATAAAAAATACTTTAATGACCGTTTTTCTTATAAAGAAATAAATAAATTTTTATCATCATACAAAATTGATTACTATATATTAAATGACTCTAATGCATGGCCATTCATTGAAAACATTGAAAGTAGAAAATGTATTATTGATGCACATGAATATTCAGTTAATGAGTTAGATAATTTATTTTATTGGAAATATTTATTCAAACCAATGAAGATATGGAGTTTGAAGTATTTAAAGAATACAAAAATTAGATTTTCGGTAGAAAAAAATTTATGTAGACTTTGGGAAGAAAAAACAGGTATGAAATTCTGCCTTTTAAGAAATTTCGCAAGTTATAAATATATTTCACCAAATCATAATAATAAATACCCAATAAGAATAATTCATCATGGTTTAGCGGAACCATCAAGAAAGATTGAAAATATGATTTATGCAATAGGCATGTGCGGTTCAGGATATGAAGCAAATTTTTTCTTAACTGGTAAAAACGAATCTTATTTTAAAAAACTTCAAAAAATTTCTCGAAAAAATAATGTAAAGATATTAAATCCAATAGCTGAGGAGGATCTTATAGATGTTGGAAGTTTTTATGATATAGGAATTATATCGATATATCCTTCAAACATAAACTATAAATATTGCTTGCCTAATAAATTTTTTCAATACATACAATCTAGAATTCCTATAGTCAGTGGGCCAACGCCATCAATTACTGAAATAATTAATAACTATAATATAGGTTCGATAGCTGATAACTTCGAACCTTTTGCATTAAAAAATGCAATATTAAAATTAGACTTAGATACAATAAATCAAATGAAGAAAAATTGTAATATTGCTGCTAAGGAGCTATGTTGGGAAAATGAAAAAGATTTTTTAATCAAACATCTCAAATATATTTAACAAAAATGTGTGGCTTAGCTTGTATATTTACTCAAAAAGAAATCATAAATGATGATCAATTAATTTATAAAATGATGGATGAAGTTTCCAATAGAGGTCCAGATGGTGAGGGCTTTTATAAAGATAATAATATTCATTTAGGCCATAAAAGACTATCAATTATTGATTTAAATAGCAATTCAAATCAACCTTTTGTATGGGCTAATAGATATGTCATTGTTTTTAATGGAGAGATATACAATTACAAATTTCTAAAAGAAAAGCTTCAAAAGAAAGGCTTCCAATTTAAAACAAATTCAGATACAGAAGTTTTAATAGCATCTTTTGATTACTGGGGCCAAGAATGTCTTAATATGCTTAATGGCATGTGGTCTTTTATTATTTGGGATAAAAAGTTAAAAAGATTATTTGCCTGCAGAGATAGATTTGGAATTAAACCTTTATATTATTCTTTTAGTAATAATAAGCTCTTAATTAGTTCTGAAATTAAACAAATTAACAAGGCTCTTCATATAAACAGTCCTAACTATGATCAATTATCGGTTTTCTTGTATACTGGAATTTCTAATTTTGATAATGAAACTTGCTTCAAAGGTATAAATATACTTCCTGCAGGATCATATTTAAAGATATCTTTAGATAAAAATTTAGAGATAAGGAAATGGTATTCTTTGCGAGATAATTTAAACTATTTTTCGAGTATAAATGATTTACAATATTTACTTACTGACTCTATCAAACTTAGAATGCAAAGTGATCGGCCTGTTGGCTATTTTCTTTCAGGTGGATTAGATAGCTCAACAGTTTGTACTTATGCATCTTCTATTGCACAAAAAAATTTAATTAATATCTTTCATGCTAAATCTGCAGATAAAGAATTTGACGAATTCTATTTTGCAAAAAAATGTTCAGAAAAATTAAATTGTAAATTACATAAAATCGTACCTTCAAAAGAAGATTTTTTACAAAATATAAATAATATTTCTTATTTACAAGATGAGCCTTTTGCTTCAACTTCTATTTTTATGCAGTATTTGCTTTTCAAAGAGGCTTCTCAACAAGGGTTAAAAGTAATACTTGATGGACAAGGTGCAGATGAAATATTACTTGGTTATTTAAGGTACTTACCTTTGCCTTTATTTGAATCATTAGCCAAAAAGGATTTAAAAAATATTTTTCACTCTTTAAAAGATTATATTTTGACTAAAAGTATTAGTTCATATAAACAAAAGACTCAATATTTTTTTGGTTCCCTTTTGTCAGATTTGAGAACAACAAGAGTTAATAATAAATTTAATTTTGTAAATTTATCTATAAGTAAATCTAAATATATATATAAAGAAATCTCCTCTAACTTGTGGGATCATCAAAACACCCAAATTAATGAGATTACGAAAGTAAGTTTACCTTCTCTATTAAGATATGCGGATAGAAATTCAATGTCAAATTCTGTCGAAGTAAGATTACCATTTTTGGATCATCGTTTAGTTGAGACATGCGTATCACTCTCATTGAATAATAAAATTAATAAAGGATGGACTAAATATGCTTTAAGAAACAATAAACTCTTAGCTAATGAAGTGGCATGGAGAAGATCAAAATTAGGATTTGACTCTCCTGAAAGAACTTGGATAAATCATTATCAAGATATTATGTATGAGACCATTTTGGAGTCTAAAATAATGAATAATATTGTTAATCAAAAAATACTTAAAAACAATTGGAAAACTTTAAGCGTACGTGAAAAATGGAGAGTATTTAGTGTTGCTAATTGGGCAAAAGTAATGAATATAAATTAAAAAAATATAAAATTAATTTATCAACTATTTTTATCCAAAAAAGACTTTAAAGAATTGCTCTCCTTTTCCCAAATATAATTCTTTGCACACTTCAAAGAATTATTTTTATATTTTTGCAAAGTATCTGAATCAATTGAATTTATTAAATTTACAATATTTTTTGTATTTCTAACATCATCAACTAGCCAACCATTTTTATTTTCATTAATCAAATTTGTATATTCGATTGATTTATCAAGAAAAAGAGCTAATCCTGCATGCATATATTCGAAAACCTTGTTAGCTAAGGAATATTTTTTTTGCGGTGAAAATATTGGTTGGGCAAGATATCCAATATCAAAAAATCTATTAAAGGAAATTATTTTATTATAATCTACACTCTTAACTAGTTTTATATAAACATTTTGATTTTGGATCCTTTTTATTTTTCTTAAAATATTTTTAGAATCACTACAGATTGGTCCAACTAAATAAATTTCAATATTCTTATTGAAAAATCTAGAGGCCTCTAGTAATTCTTCTAAGCCGCGTTCTTTTGTAATAAGGCCACTATATATTATTCTTATCGAATTAGTATTACTAGAAAAAATATTAGATAAATTTTGATTATCATACTCTTCAAATTGATTTTTTAAAGATGGAACATTTCTAACCAAATGAGATTTTCCTTTAATAAATGGATAATGATCTATTAACTTATTTTTTATACCTTCAGAAACTATAGATAAATAATTTACTCTGTGAAAATAAAGTTTATGGAGATTATCAATATGCACAGACTTAAAATATTTTAAATAAAAACTATCGTTTTGTAAAAGTGCATATTCATGAATATCATTTAAATGTGGTATGTTAAATCTTCTTGATAACAAGTCTCCAATTGGTAAAAAATAATAATCATGACTTAAAATATATTTTATATTTACAGGCGAAGTAGAGAGGAAATGCTCTACGGAAATGAGATTATCAAGATAAAAAACCTCCAAATAATAATTGAATATTGTTATGTAATTCTGTATTTTTGTAAATTTCTCAATTTTCAACTTAGAAAGTAATACTTCTATTAATATGAGAATTCTTCTTAAAGTTAAATAATAACCTTTTGTTGTGTAATAAAAGTAATCATTATGAGTTCTCAAGAAATAATTATTAGGGTTTGAATTTGTTTCTTCTTTTGATGGAATGCATCCCGCAAGAATTGGAGTTATACCCATATCCTCTAATACCTGACATTGTCTTAATAACCTCGGTTCACTAACTCCATAACTATTAGCCAATATAAGTGCATAATTTTTATTATAAATCTCATTTAGGGATGAATTAATTAAATAAGAGGGTTTATTTTCTATTCCTGAAGTAAAGTATTCATCAGCATATTTTTTAATTTCTTGACAAGCTCTGTAAGTATTTTTTATTTTTTTATTATACGCACTAAATATTTTTATAAATTTAAAAAGATTAAATTTTGCATAATTACTTAAAGCTTTAATAATATTAATACTATATCTAATAATATTAGTTAAAACTTTTTTTAAGATTATAAGAATGATTTTTAAAATCTTAAAAAAAGTTTTAATAAATAATAAATAAAAAGTATAAGGAGAAAAATCCAATATTAGATTAAAAATCTTCCTAATAGAAATTTTTGATAATTTTTTAACAAAAGGGAGAATAAAGTTTTTTAGTAGTTTCATGTCAATTCTGAAAAAAATTTAATAACTAATAAAGTTTTTTGATGAATTCCATTCGTTTTTGTCAAAAATATCTGATAATTCAGAGATACTTGAATAATACCACCCAAGATTTGTGTTAGTAATCTCTTTTGGATTCTGATCTATTAATTTATTAGAAACTTGAAATTGATAAGGGAAATACTCTTTAAAAGAAGATCTAGTTAATTTATTTTTTATCCATTTATAATAGTCTTTATTATTGAAGAACATATCTGATAATTCGAATCCAATTTTCTTTTTACTATCAAATATCTCCCAAGGTACATTTTTAACATTATCTTTACCGATTAGTCTCAATAGATATTTTGAATAACCATCCTTTATTAAAAAATTATCCGGCAGAGTCTTAGCCAAATCAAATAAGTTATAGTCTAAATATGGATGCCTAATTTCAATAGAATGAGCCATAGAAGATCTATCTCCAAAATGAACATTATTTTGGAGAGATAATGAATTAATATCAAAATCTAAATAGCCTCTAAAACATGAATTATAATTTTTGCATAATTGTATAAGATTCTGATTAAATTCCGGATAATTCTTAAAATCATATTCAGTTCTGCTAGTTAGAGCTCTATCAGGTTGGTTAACTAATTTTTGATATTCAATTAACATTTTTTGATGATCCTGATAACCACCAAACAATTCATCCCCCCCTTGCCCACTTAATAAGACTCGATATCCCAAAGAACTTGCATACTCATTAAGAATCCACTCAAGCGTAATTGAAGGACCCAAATTAATTGTTTCCTGATGGATATGAACATCTCTAAAAGAAAGTAAGATATCACTTAATTTTGGTTTAATTGAAAAATGATTAGAGTTAATCATCTTTATAGTTTTATTTATAAATTCAGACTCATCATTTTGTCCATCTTCAAAAACTACAGAAAAAGTATCTATTTTCTTATCAAAGGATAATAATCCTGCTAAAAGAGAGGAATCAATTCCTCCTGAAAGCATTAGACCTACTTTAACATCGCAATTATTAAAACGATCATTAACAGATTTATAAATAAGTCCATAAAAATAACTCTTATAAAATTCAAGATCTGCACTTGAATTAGAAATATCTAAATTTGGTCTTAAATTTGAGCTCCAGTATTTAAATATAGATAATCTTGGTTTTTTTAAATCTATTATCGCTAAGGAAGCAGGATTAAATTGAAAAATATTTTTAAAAATTGTTTCTGAAGATGAAATTGGAAGAGATTTCATAACGTAATCCGTATTAAATTCGCATTTAATTTCTGGATGGAGCAACATTGATTTTATTTCAGAAGAGAAAACAAAGGTATTATTTTTTAACTTAGTCCAATAAAGGGGTTTTTCACCAAATCTATCTCTTGCAATGAATGCTTTTTTTCTCTTTGAATCCCAAATTATAAAAGAATACATGCCATTTATATATTTAACCAAATCAAAGCCCCACTCTTTATAAGCGTTAATTAATACTTCAGTATCTGTTTGGCTTTTGAACTTATAATTTTTATTTTCAAGGATTATTTTAAGTTCTTTATAATTATAAATCTCACCAATAAATACAATCCCAATCTCCTCTAATTCATCAAACATAGGTTGGGATCCATTCTCTGAGGTATCAATTATCATTAATCTTCTAAATCCAAATGAAACTGAACCCTCCTCATATTGTTTCTTCCAATTCATTCCTTTATTTGGACCTCTATGGTATAAACTATCTCGCATATTGCTTAATAATTTATCTTCACAAACTTGATTTTCCCCGATTATTGCAACGAATCCACACATAGAATTTAAAGTTTTTAAACATTAACTTATATTGATTATTATATTAGATCATGGGAGATATCTATTTTAGTCAATTACAATTATTTTAAATATTTAAAATAACAACTAAAATTGATTATTAAATAAATAATTTATATCTTATATTTCATAATTATTTTAAACTTATTTACAAATTTATTTAACAAGCGCTACTTTGCCAAATATCAAAATTTTTATTATTTGCATCACAAATTTGGCTTGGCATAACTAAGATTGGCGGATCTGAATGATTAGTTTTTAAAACACCTAACTTAACTGCTGCAATTGAATCATCTTGTTCTGAAAATAAATTCAAAAATAATATCCAATTACCATCACCAAGAGAATTAATATGGTTTTCTATATTTTTTTTGTTTTTTGAGAATGTTATCATATTATTTCCAATTGAGATTGCCAAGAAAGATTTGATTTCAAAATTAAAATTTAATTTTATAGTCTCATAAATATCTTGACTAAATGCTTTTATCTCATAATTTGGTAAATTATTATTTATTTCTCTAGTAAGTTTAAATTCCTCACCATTTGTATTAATCCACTTTATTAAATTAATTATTAGATTATTTTTTGAATCAGAATTAGGCTTATTCGATATAACTGAAGAATTTTTTTCTTCAATTTTCGATTTATTAACTTTATAAATACTTTTTATTTTATCTACCATATATTTATCATATTGTTCAATAATTTCTTCAGTCTCTCCATCAAGATATATAGTGCGATCTTTTATCCATAAGCATCTTGAACAAAAAGATCTAATTTGACTTAAACTATGGGATACACACATTAAAGTAGAATTTTTCGCGATATCTCTAATTCTTTTTGCAGATCTTTCTGAGGTGGTACAATCTCCAGCTCCTAATACTTCATCTATCAATACAATCTCCTCATAAAAGGATGTTTTAATCGCAAACTGGACCCTTGCTTTCATTCCTAATGACAAAGTGTAAAAAGGATCATAAAATCTTTCACCAATGTCGCAAAATTTTTCTATTTCCTTCAAAGTTTCTAATTTATCACCTCTATATCCTTTAAGTATTAAGTACTGTTCTGCCAGAGACATGGAATTCATAAATGGATCACTTAAAATTTCACTATCAAAGAGTGTCTCAACATTGCTACTAATAAGTATTTTGCCATTGGTTGGTTCAATATCCCTTGATATCAATTTGAGAAGGGTTGATTTTCCCGCACCATTTTCACCTATAATCCCAACTGTTTCTCCATTTTTAATTTGCAAATTAATATTCAAAAGCGCATAATCATTTGCTCCTCTGTATTTCTTAGAAACTTCTTTAAGTAAAACAATTTCTTTCATAAGAATTCACAATAATTAACTTTAGAATTTTTTAAAGGAAGATTACTAAAATTTAAATTACTATTTTTATTTAAACGGATTTCACAAAATTTATAAATACAATCTTGTCTTGTTAGATCTTCATTAGAGGTATTCATTAGTTCAGTACTAAAAAATGAAACCGTAACGTACATATTGAATTCAGATAATTTAAATTTTGGTAAATCAAAAATCAATTCATGAATAGACTCCTTAGAAGCAATTAATTTAAAAGATTTATTTTGAACAGTAAATAATCTTGTTCCATCAAAGTTCCAAAAGGTTATAACTGCAGTGGGAAAATATTCTCCTGATTTAATTGATTTATAAGAAATTTTAAATCTCATAGGAAAATCATTAAGTTTGATTAAACCAGAAGTAATTAAATCATATTTTTTACAATAAGAATCAAAGACAGCAATATTTTCGATTACTAGTGAAAGATTTGAGTTGATTCTAAATCTATCAATCAAATTTGATGGATTAGATAATTGATTTCTAGATTTTTTATCCAACTTAACTACATTTTTAAAATCTTTCTTGTTCAAATCAACTTCTTTTTTTTCTTTGATTTTTAAATTTATTTTATAAGGTTCTCTTTTACTTCAGAAGAAATTCCGCTAAATGATAATGATAAAGCATGAGTTTCATAATCTTTTGCAACTTCATGCATTGGTCCCATAGATTTAATATTAGCTTCATGTAACCAGATACCTTTTTTACAGAATTTCTGAAGAAGTTGAGTATTATGCGATGTCATTAATATAATTTTTTCGCCTTCACATATTTTCTTTATCCATCCCATACACCTTTCATTCCAATATGGATCCCCTGCTCCTAAAATTTCATCAATTAATAAGATTTTCTTTTTACTTATTAAGGAAATTCCAAAAACCAACCTTGACTTCATTCCTAATGATAATGTTCCAACTTTAGAATCTTTAATATCTAAGAATTCAAAAAAAGACAAAATTTCTTTTGTTAATTCTAATTTTTCTTGAGAAGAAAATCCCAAAAGATTAGATCTGATTGATTCAGTAATTGTTAAATCCGAATCCAAAACAACTCTATTATGGTCTATTAGGTCAACATCTTGCTCTTTAATATTATGATTGCCATAAGTATATTCAAGTAATCCCATTAACACTTTTAATAAAGTACTTTTACCTGAACCATTCAATCCAACTATTCCTAATGTATCTCCTTCTTTTGCAAAAAATGTTATCTCATTTAGAGCGAGGAAAGATTTAAATGAGGACGATATTTTAGAATCATTTTTTTTAGAAATAAACAAAGATGAGATTATATATTTTAATTTTAATCTTATTGAATATGGAAGAATTAAATATTCTTTAGATAAATTATTAACCTCTATCATTGAACTAAAGAATCTCGAACTAATGGCAAAGTTTTTATAAAAAACTTTTTACCTAAGATCGGAGTAAAGAATGAAATTACGAAAATTATCATAAAGAAATTAAAATCAAAGGAACCGTTAATTGCTAATTTTTGAATAAATACACAAAAATAGTAAATAGGATTAAATATAAATAATACTTTCATACCTACAGGAATCATTGAAGGAATATAGCTGATAGGTGTAACAAGCAAAAGAATAATACCTACATAAGGAATTATGTATGTAACATCCTTAAATAAAGCGGAAAACACAGTCATAAACCTAGCAATCCCAATTGAGAAATATAAATATAAAATAAGAAATAAAGGTAAGAAAAATAAATGTATGAACTTACCTGTTGATAAAAAGGATAGTATTGCTAGAAGAAATAAACCAATTGCAAAAGGGATACATTCTGTAATTGCTATTTTGATTGGAATGGATTCAACTTCTAATCCGAATAAACGCAATCTGAAATTAGTTTTTAATGCACTAGTAGAACTTGATAATAAGTTCATAAATGATAAAAGCAATATCAACCCTGCATAAACACTTGTTATATATTGCGAGACAGAATAATCAGGTAAAACTATTTTGTAAACCAATGTATAGGTTAAACTATACAAAGCCAATAGGATTAGTGGTCCTAAAATAATCCAATATAAACCCAATCTACTACCGGAGTACAGACCAAAAAAATGAGCTTTAGTTAAACGTATATACATTCTTCTTTTAAAGTATATATCTCTTATTAGATTTATATTTTCTTTAAAGAGATTCATTTGATAAATTTCGAGAAAAAATCCTTAGTTGAATAGTAATACTTTCTATAAAAATCATTTCTTATTTTTTCCCAAGTTTTATATTCTGTGTAATGTCTTAATGGTGTTTTATTTACAAGGTCTTCAAATTCAGAGATTGTAATACTTAATTTTCTTGCAATGAATTCCATATCTTGTTTTATTTCTTCAGTTTCAAATAAAGGTTTTTCTAACTCAAGTAAAGCTTGATCCCTTGAAATTTCATCATTTAAAACCAAACTGGATAAATGTGCAAGCCTTTTGTCAAATCCAAATCTTTTGGGGAGATAATAAGATTGAAAGAAATGTGTCCATCGAGATTCATAATGTTTACCACCATAATATCTCCAACCAATTGCTTGTAACTCTTCTATGGCTTTAGATTTAGAATAATTTATATAATTTAGAGGGGAAAAAGTTAATAATTGATTGATAAATGGATAAGTAATCAACAATTCATAAAGGCGCGTAGTTGGAATTTTTCTATATGATCTTCCCGCTCCATGCTTTAAACAAATATCTTTTAAATGGTCTCTATCAGTTGCATCATATCCCCATGCTTCAGGAAGTGTAGATTCAGTTGCATAATTACTTCCCGATACTATAGATTTTATTTTTTCTCTCCTAGCTATTTGATAAAGACCTGAAAAGAACACATGATCTTGTGGGATATCCTGATTGGCAACCCCAGACTTTAAAAATGCTAACTGAACTTTTTTAAAATGACTCCAATCAACAACTAGGGTCTCTAAATCAAATCCCGAATATTCCACTACCTTATAAATATTATCAACTGCTAATTCTGAATTCCAACCTGCATCAACATGAACAATTAAAGGTTTTAATTCCCATTCTTTTAATTTATAAACAACGTAAGAACTATCTACACCTCCACTGATGCCTACTATACAATCATATTTGGAATTTCTATTTTTTCTTGCTCTGATTTCATCTAATAAGGAATATAAATTGGCTTCATTTCTTTTTTGATAATAAGACCATGCTGGAATAACAGATTTCTCAAAATAATCACAATGAGAACAAATGCCATTTTCATTAAAACTGATCTTAGGATCAGTAGTATCCATAATGCATCTTTTGCATCTTTGATAGCTAATATTTCTCATCAATAATGCTTATATCTTTAAATTAAAATAACACATAATTAACTTTATAAAAAACTAATTAAATCTTGAGTATCTATCAAAAGAAAGTTTAGGTTTTGTTAAATTTTTAATAACAGTATCACTATGTATTTTTGGATAACTTATTAAAACTGCATCATGAGGCAAAACCAAACTTAATAAAGCAGAACTTGAAACTGCATTAAAACCTTTATTCCAAAGATTTTTGCATTCATCATAATTTTTAATTCCTCCACTTGCAATTAATGGGATCTTAGGATTTATAAGATCTCTAATAAAAGAACAAGAAAACCCTCTTCTGGTACCTTCATTTTTAGTATCAAAAATTATTGTTTCTCCTGGATTATTTTCATTTAAATCATCAATTAGCTTATTTAAAGAGTACCTCAATCTATTTCTTTTTAATTTATAGTCAAAAATCTTATGTTTCTTAAGTAATCTACTAATTCCAATATTAATAATTGGACAAACACCGCTTTTACCAAGATATTTTGAAGCTAGTTTAACTATATTCCAATCTTTTTCAGTGTAAATCCCAATAGCAACTCTCTCTATACCTAAATTAACTATTGATTTAACTTGATCTACATTTTTTATATTGCCCGCATAAGTAATGGGAATAAAGCAATTACTAGATAATTCCTCTATTAATTCAAAATTAATTCCAGAAATATATGCTGAATTATCAACAACAAATAATTCATCTGCTCCTTTTTCTAGATAAATCTTTGCTACATTAACAGGATCACCTAAATATTTATATTTGCGAAAAGATTTATTTTTAATAAGATCTCCATTATTGATTAGTAAGTTAGGAATTAATCTCATGGTTGTAATTTCAAAAAATTTGATAATATTTCAAGTCCATATATACTACTTTTTTCAGGATGATATTGCACTCCAAAAATATTTTCTTTTTCAATTGAAGCCACTACATCAATATTATCTTGAATTTCTTTAACAATAAAATTTGAATTAACATCGCACTCTTCATTTTCGAAGAAGCCATAGCTATGTACAAAATAATATTTGGATTTTTGAGATGGTGCTCCTAAATTGCCCATATAGTCTTTACCAAAATCAACTAATCTCCATCCAATTCTAGGAAGAGCTAAAGTATCTTCTTTATCAGGCAACTTTTTAATTCTACCATTTATTAGCTTAAGTCCTTCTCCTGGCGATTCCTCACTAGAATTAAATAAAAGTTGCATACCCAGACATATTCCTAAGAGAAAGTTTCCAGCATTAATATGCGAATAAATAAATTGTCTCCAATCATCATTTAATAATTTTGAACCAGTTTCAAAACTACCAACTCCTGGTAAAAACATATGACTATAAGAGTTGTTTTTTACATCTGACAATTGAATAATTTCAGAATCATATCCAATATATTTTAATGCATTTGCAATACTTTTAATATTACCTATCCCAGCATTAATGATTCCAACTCTTGATTTCAAAGTAAATTATTTAATATTTAACTATATAAAATTATAGTACATCTATTAAAAATTTTTGAAAAGATCATAGTGTTACAGATAAAATATTTGAATTTAATTAAAAAAGTTAGAAAGTAATTTTAATTAATTAAATATAAATGATTTGCATCTATTTCATATGAATTAATTTCCATAAAAATTTTTTTATAATTTAAACAAATTCAAGTTAAATAAGCCATAGATGTTAAAAGAAAAATTTATTTTTAAAAAATATTTATGATCAATTAAATAATTTAAACTCCCCAAAATATAATGAATAAATAATTTTTCTAATAATATAAATTAAAAAATTTAATTTTTAATATTTATAAATGTTCAAAATTAGGATACTATTATAAAAAAGAAATTAATGAATTCGAATCAGTACGATATACAATTTTTATGTTCTTGCTCGATAGATGAAATATGGATAAGAAGTACTGCTATAAAATGCTTTCAAAAAGGGCTTAAAATTATTGTAACAATCATTGGAGATTTTAATAATAATATTGAGGAAATTTACAAATCATATGGTATTGAAATAGTTTTTTTCTTAGAAGAATCTTCAGACAATAATTATTATTCTGCTTCATCAATTAATTCAAAACTAGTCATAACCGCTTCAGGGGGAATTAATAGATCATTCTTTCCAACAAAAGCAAAGTATCTTGTGCTCATGCCACATTCATTAGTAAGTTTGCATTTGGTTTATCCAATAAATGATTTTGATGGTTATGATGCAATATTTTGTTGCGGACCCCATCATTTCAAAGAAGCTAAAGAAATAGCAAAAAAAAGAAACTTAAATTTTAAACTATATAAAGTAGGTTATGGAAAACTAGATTTGTTAAAAGAAACTTATGTAAATATTTTGCAAGAAGATATAAATAAATCCATTGAAATTATGATTGCCCCAAGCTGGGGGCCTGATAATTTATTAGACAAGCTTTCAATAGATCTTGTTAATGAATTAACAGAATTAAATTATCAAATAGTAGTAAGACCACACCCACTATTTTTTGTGGATTCCATAATAAGTGGTTTTGACAATTCAATCATGAATAAACTAGACAATTTAGCGAATAAGAATTTAAACCTCAAAATTGAAAACCCTATGGACATTGGTAAAGGACTTTTCACTTCAAGTTTACTTATTAATGATTATTCTGGCACTGGTCTTGAATACGTCGCTTTGCGAAAAAAAAGAATAATTTCAGTAGATTTAGGTTTAAAAGAAACTAACAAGTCTTGGAAGTCTTATGGGTTAGATCCAATTGAAATTTCTATTAGAGATAAAATTGGTTTAATAAGTTTACCCACTTTATATGAAATAAAGAAAAACATAAAAAAAATTCTAGAACAAAATTCATTAATTCCCGATGACACAATAAATCTATTTATTTATAATTTAAATTCATATTGCTCAGATAATGCCTTCATTGCGCTTCAAAAACTAATGTCTGAATCCATATGACAAAAGTAATTATACTTGCTGCTGGTGAGGGAAAAAGATTAAGACCTCTTACCAATGATTTGCCTAAATGCATGGTTAAACTTGGAGGGATCCCATTGATTTATAGACAGTTACAATTATTAAGAGAACTCGGCTTAAAAGATTTAAATATTATTACTGGCTATAAATCAGAATTTTTTGAATCTACGGGATGCAATTTAATAAATAATAAAGATTATAAAAGCACAAATATGCTTTATTCTTTGATGTTGGCTAGTGAATTATTTGATTCTAAGGAAGATATTTTGGTATTATATTCTGATATTGTTTTAGAAAAAAACATTTTAAAACAAATACTCAATATAAATAAAGATATTGTTGTTGCTGCTGATATCTCTTGGAAAAACTTATGGTCAAAAAGAATGGAAAATTACATAAATGATGTTGAGTCTTTTAAACTTGGTGAGAATGACCAAATAATTGAAATTGGCAAAAAAGTTACTTCTATTAAAGAAATTCAAGGACAATATATGGGTATTATAAAATTTTCAAAAAATATACAAAATGAAGTTATTAGTTTATATAAATCAATATCTAAAAACGCCTCAGCAAATAAACTTGAATTTAATTCTATTTATTTAACTGAATTTATTCAAATTCTTATTGATAGAAATTTTGTTATATTTCCATCTTTAACTTCAGGAGGATGGCTAGAGATTGATACTTTAGAAGATTTAAAAATTTATGAAAGCCTTTATGAAGATAATAAACTTGGAGAATTATGTAATTTAGAGATTTATTCTGAACCATTTAATCTATTAAGATCTTTCAAAAATAAAGAACCTAATAATAAAAGCAATAAATTCTTTTTAAATGATTTTATTAATGATTGCCTTAAAAATAATATACCTATCAGTAATTTAGAAAAAACTGCTTTTAAAATTGCACGAAAAATTGAAATCATGAATATTTTATATTCTTCATATGAGAAAAACTCATTAAAAACAATTGAAGGTAGTCCTATTGCTACTTCAGAGGAAGTATTTTTGGTTTTAATAGCTTTTATATATTTATTCGACCTAACTAAAGACTTTAGACACATTAATACTGTTTTAAAAGCATTAGATAGCTTATTAATATCAGAGATTAAAGATATTAAAATCAATAAAATTG
>Ga0163110_10000392_pt1 | contig 20232 bp, 24 predicted proteins | sample CRUFie1St17metaG_FD_108703 | JGI IMG/M metagenome (GOLD analysis project Ga0163110, IMG submission 108703) | Marine microbial communities from the Costa Rica Dome - CRUD Field 142mm St17 metaG | ecosystem: Environmental > Aquatic > Marine > Oceanic > Photic zone | place: Costa Rica: the Eastern...
AAGTCAGGAACCTTAGTGATTGAAGAAGGGGCTAAATTTGCTGGAACATGTGATATGGCTCAGTATGAAACAATGAGTGATAAAAATAATGAATAAAAAGCCAGTACATTGGATGAAGTATTCAGGTTTAGGAATCCAAATGGTAGTAACAATTTTGATTTGCCTGTATATTGGTGAGTGGATTGGAAAAAAATTTAACTATCAAATTCTTGGTACATTAATAGGAGTTTTTTTTGGTTTATTTGCATCTTTATACGGTCTTATAAAAGAAATTAACAATTAGTTATTTTTTTATGAGATTCTTAATTTTTTTATTTGTAATTTTAGTGATGGTTATTAGTTCAGCAATGAGTTTTTGGCCAGAATATCAGAAGGATTTTTTGATTTCGTTTTTAATTAATTTTGTAAATGCGGTTATTGGTTACTTGGTTTCAAAAAAATATTTTAATGCAACTAACTCTATTTTTTATACAATGATTTACGGTACTATGTTTTTAAGATTTATATTAATGCTCATATCTATGCTATTTTTAATTCTCAATGGATATGTAAATATGGTTCCTTTCTTTTTATCTTTCATGGCCTTTTATGTATTATTTCAAATTTTTGAAATAAATTCATTACTTATTTTGAATAAGGTATCCAATGATTAGACAAATTTTAACGTTTTTTATTTTATCTTTTACAGTTATTGCTGGACCATCTTCGGATGGATCTCACAAATCTGAGTCAGTTGATGGTAAATATATCATGGACCATATTCAGGACCAGAAAACATTTGAAATTTTCAATCCTTTTGACTGGAATGATTCGAATGGTGACCATTATTATTTTACTACAAAAGTTAAACTTGATAAAGAATGGAATAAAATTAGCAATGTTCCAATTCTAGGTAATTATTTAAATTGGACATGGAATCCAAGTGAATCTCTTGCTCCAAAGACAAATAATAATCAATTAATAGTAAGCAAACAATTAATTATGATGATTATAGCCTCATTACTTATCATTTCATTATTTATGTTTGGATATAAAAAAGACAAAAAAGTTCAGTCTGGTTTAGGTAATTTGCTTGAAGTCTTCGTTATATTTATGCGAGATGAAGTTGTTTATCCAAATATGGGTGAGAAACAAGGTAGAAAATTCTTACCACTAATTTTGACTTTCTTTTTCTTTATTGTAACTCTCAATCTTTTAGGATTAATACCTGGAAGTGCAACTTCAACTGCATTTTTTAGTACGACTGTTGCTTTGGCGCTTGTAACATTTTTCACATACATCATTTTTGGAAATAAAGATTTTTGGAAGCATATTTTTGCAACACCAGGTGTTCCTTTTTGGTTATTGCCAATTATGATTCCAGTTGAATTAATTGGCTTACTTACAAAGCCATTTGCACTATCAGTAAGATTACTAGCAAATATGAATGCTGGACATATTATTATTTTTGCATTTATAGGTATTATTATTAACATGGGTTCACCATGGGTAGCCCTTGGATCAGTTCCGATGGCTTTAGCTATAAATATGCTTGAAATTTTTGTAGCATTTTTACAAGGATATATTTTTTCTCTGCTATCATCAATTTTCATTGGTATGGCAGTTGTAGAACACGATCATCATTAAATAAACAAAGGAGATAAAAATGGAATACGGTTTAATTGGATTAGCAGCAGGTTTAGGTGCTGGATTAGTTACAATGGGAGCTGCAATGGGTATAGGTAAAATTACTGCAGCAGCTGCAGAGGCAACTGGTAGACAGCCTGAAGCAGCTAATGATATTAGAACTACAGCTCTAATTATGTCAGCTCTAATTGAAGGTGTTGCTTTATTCTGTGCTGTAACATGTTTCTTGTTACAAGGTGCACTTGCAAGCATGTAAATTTAAAACTTTTTTAGAAAGTTAGGAGTTATATATGGTTGAAGTACATGGCGGACCATTATTGTGGTCTGTGGTAACATTTCTGTTGTTACTTTTTGTTCTTAGCAAAGTAGCCTGGGGGCCTATAATTTCAGCACTCGAGTCTAGAGAAAAAGAGATTAGAGATGCTTTAGATTCAGCAGCGCTTGCTAAAGAAGATGCTGAAAAAGCAACTTCTGATTACGAAAAAATAAAACAAGAAGCACATTCAGAAGCACAAACAATTTTAGCTGAAGCAAAATCAGTAAAAGATAAAATGATATCCGATGCTGTTGAGGAGGCTAAGAATAAAGCTGAGATTGAAACTGAAAATGCATTAAAATCAATAAATGCAGAAAAAGAAAAGGCTGTTAATGAAATCAAATCTGCGGCTGTAGATTTATCTATTCAGGCTGCATCAAAATTGATTGAAAAAAACCTAGATAATAATGATAATAGAAAACTTGTTAATGACGCAATAGATAAGGTTGGTCAAGCATAATGAGTTTTGAACAAAAAATTGATAAATCTGCAAAAGCACTATCAGTTGTGTTTGAAGAAAATAATTTAGATAAAACTGGATCAAATGTTTTAAAAGTTTTATCGGAGTTGTCATCAAATTCATTGAAGTTTAAGCAATTTTTGTCTACTCAAAGAATTGAAAATAAAATTAAAAAAGAAATTTTATCGAAAGTTCTAGTTGACATTTTTAATCAAGATGAATTACAAATCACATATTCCTTATTGGAATATATTGACTTTAATTATATCGAATCTATTTACTCTAAATTCAATAAAATTAAAAAGAATTCATCAGATTATGTTGATGTTCATGCAATTACTGCTAATGAAATGACAAGTGATGAGTTAAAAAATTTAAAAATGAATATAGAATCTAAAATTAATAGTACAGTATTAATTAATTCAACGATTGACAAAAGTCTTCTAGGTGGAATTAAATTAAAAGTTGGTAACACTTTAATAGATGGGAGTTTATCAACAAAATTAGAAAAATTAAAACAAAGTATGATTAATAAATAAAATTAATTATTTGGAGAAATAATGGATATAAATACTGGGCAAATTATAGAATCCTTAAAAAAACAACTTGAGAATCATAAAGTTGATTTTGATGTTTCAGAAGTAGGTGAAGTCATCATGGTAGGTGATGGAGTTGCAAGAGTTCAAGGTTTAGAAAATGTCTTATCATCTGAAATGGTCGAATTACCTAATGGAGTTTTTGGTATGGCCATGAACTTAGAGGAAGAAAATGTAGGTATCGTTCTATTTGGTGATAGTAAACTTGTAAAAGAAGGTGACATTGTTAAAAGAACAGGTAAAGTATTAGAGGTTGGAGTTGGTAAAGAATTTTTGGGAAGAGTAGTTAATCCTTTAGGTCAACCTTTAGATGGTAAAGGTGAAATAAAATTTAACGAATCAATGCCGGTTGAACGTAAAGCAACTGGTGTTTTAGAAAGAAGCCCAGTAAATCAGCCACTACAAACAGGTATTAAGGCTATTGATGCAATGATACCTATTGGAAGAGGACAAAGAGAATTAATTATTGGTGATAGACAAACTGGTAAAACAGCAATTGCTGTTGATACAATTATCAATCAGAAGTCAACTCATCAAACAGATAGTCCAGTTTATTGTATATATGTTGCAATTGGTCAAAAAGCTTCTACTGTATCTAGAGTTGTTGCTGAACTTGAAGAAAGTGGCGCTATGGAATATACAACTGTAGTTACTGCCAATGCTATGGATCCTGCACCTTCATTATTTCTTGCTCCTTATTCAGGTGTTACAATGGGTGAATATTTTAGAGATAATGGAATGGATGCGTTAATTATATACGATGATTTATCAAAACATGCAGTTGCATATAGACAAATGTCACTTCTATTAAGAAGACCTCCAGGTAGGGAAGCCTATCCTGGTGACGTTTTTTACTTGCACAGCAGACTGTTAGAGAGAGCAGCTAAATCTAGTGAAAAACTTGGTTCTGGATCATTGACGGCATTGCCAATTATTGAAACTCAAGAAGGTGATTTATCAGCATATATTCCAACAAATGTAATATCAATTACTGATGGTCAAATATTTTTAGAGACTAATCTATTTAATTCAGGACAAAGACCTGCAGTTGATGTTGGTTTGTCAGTTTCAAGAGTTGGTGGTAATGCTCAGATTAAAGCAATGAAAAAGGTTGCAGGAACAATTAAACTTGAGTTGGCTCAATACAGAGAATTAGAAGCATTTGCTAAATTTGGTTCAGATCTTGATGAAGCAACACAAGCTCAATTAACTAGAGGTTCTCGTCTATTAGAAATTTTAAAACAGCCTCAATATTCTCCAATAGATACGGAAAAGCAAATTGTTTTGATTTTTGCTGGTACACAAGGTTTCTTGGATGCGATAGAATTAGATAGACTTAAAGAGTTTGAAGATAAACTATTTGATTTTCTTGATGCTTCTCATTCTAGTATATTAACTAACATAAGAGAATCTGGTACACTATCTGATGATGATAATGAACAACTTAAAAATGCTTTAAGTGACTTCGCAAAAGGGTTTTAATGGCAAATCTTAAAGAAATAAGAGGTAGAATTAAATCCATTAAGAGCATTCAAAAGGTTACTAGTGCTATGAAAATGGTTGCGGCTGCAAAGTTAAGAACTTCTCAATCTAATATGGAGCAATGTAGGCCTTATTCTGGTAAGATAACATCGTTACTTAATGATTTAATGGCAGATTGCAATTCAAATGATTATGATCTAATGAACAAAAGAGATGTAAATAAAACTTTATATGTAGTCATCACTTCAGATAGAGGAATGGCAGGAGCATTTAATACAAATATTTTAAAGAAAGCACAATCTGATATTGATTTAGATAGTAAAGAAAACTCGGTAATCATTCCAATTGGTAAAAAAAGTAGAGATTATTTTAAAAATAGAAATTTTAATATATTTTCTGAGCACATTGAATTTTGGGGTGATTTAAACTTTAATCATGCAATTAAAATTGGAGATGAAATTGTAAACCTATTTCTTAGCCAAAAGGTTGATAAGGTGAAAATTTATTATAACGAGTTTAAAAATCTTGCTACACAAGTCATTAAAAATGTTGATTTTCTTCCACTAGAAAATATTGATACTGAAACCAAAATTTTAGCAACAGATAGGTTGTATGAACCGTCTAAAGAACAAATTTTAAAAGAACTAATTCCAAAACATATTAATGTTCAAGTTTGGCAATATTTGTTAGAATCATATGCTTCAGAGCAAGCAGCTAGAATGTTAGCAATGGAAAACGCTACTGATAATGCAGGAGAAATGATTAGAGAATTAGGTTTGCAGTATAACAAAGCAAGACAGTCTGCAATAACAACAGAAATTATTGAAATTGTAAGTGGTGCTAATGCACTTTCATCATAAAGAAAGGTAAATAATGAGTAAAAAAGGTAATATTTCACAAATTATGGGTGCTGTAGTTGATGTAACTTTTCCAGAGGGGCAACTACCTGAAATCTATAATGCTCTTGAAGTTGAAAGAGATGGTAAAGATGAAAAATTAACACTTGAAGTAGCGCAGCACATTGGTGAGTCAGTTGTAAGAACAATTGCTATGGATTCAACTGATGGCCTTAAAAGAGGTCAAGATGTATTAGATAAAGGTAATCCAATTTCAGTCCCAGTAGGTGATAAAACATTAGGAAGAATGTTCGATGTCTTAGGAAATCCCATAGATGAAAAGGGTAGTATGGATTCTGCTTCATTATTGCCAATTCATAGACAGGCTCCTGCTTTTGAAGAACTAACTACTAGTTCTGAAGTGCTTGTAACAGGCATTAAAGTAATTGATTTGATGGAACCATACACAAAGGGTGGTAAGACTGGATTATTTGGCGGTGCTGGTGTTGGTAAAACTGTACTGATTCAAGAACTGATCAGAAATATTGCTACAGAACATGGTGGTTACTCAATTTTTGCAGGTGTTGGTGAGAGAACGCGTGAAGGAAATGATTTATATGGTGAAATGGTTGAATCTGGTGTGATTGATAAAACTGCACTAGTATTTGGTCAAATGAACGAACCACCAGGTGCTAGATTAAGAGTTGCTCTATCTGGGTTAACTATGGCCGAATATTTTAGAGACGAGCAAGGTAAAGATGTATTATTGTTTGTTGATAATATGTTTAGATTCACTCAGGCTGGTTCAGAAGTTTCTGCACTTCTTGGTAGAATGCCATCAGCTGTTGGTTATCAGCCCACATTGGCAACTGAGATGGGTGAGTTACAAGAAAGAATTACTTCTACAAAGAAAGGTTCGGTTACATCAGTCCAAGCAGTATATGTTCCAGCTGATGATTTGACTGATCCTGCTCCTGCTACTACTTTTGCTCATTTGGATGCTACTACAGTATTAGATCGTAAAATTGCAGAGTTAGGAATTTACCCTGCAATTGATCCTCTTGATTCTACTTCTAGAATCTTAGATCCAAGAGTAATTGGTGATAGACATTATAATGTTGCTAGATCAGTTCAGGTTACTTTACAAAAGTATAATGAATTACAAGATATTATTGCTATACTTGGTATGGATGAATTATCTGATGATGATAAAATGGTTGTAAGTAGAGCAAGAAAACTTCAAAAATTCATGTCTCAACCTTTCTTCGTTGCAGAACAATTTACTGGAGTAGAGGGAAGATATGTAAGTTTAGAAGATTCAATAGCAGGTTTTGAAGCTATCGTAAATGGAGAAATGGATGATTATCCTGAAAATGCGTTCTCATATGTTGGAACAATTGATGAAGTTGTAGAAAAGGCTAAAAAGTAATGAATAATTCATTTCAAATTGATGTCATTACCCCAATAGAAAATATAAATATTGGAACCTCCGAGTATTTGAGAGCTCCAAATTTAGATGGGCTCTTTGGTGTTCAAGCAAGGCATGTAAGTTCAATCATTTCTATAGGTAAAGGAGATATAAAAATATCTCAAAATGGTAGTGAAACTTTTTATACAACGTCAGGAGGATATGCAGATATTCAACCTGAGGGCGTAATATTAATACTTGAAACTTTTGAGAGAAAATAATTTAACTAAATGGAGATAAAAAGATGAAAAAAATAGGTATGTTTTGGGGTAGTTCCTCAGACAACACAAAAACTGCAGCTGAATTTATTTCTGAGTATCTTGAAATGAATGATGTAGAAATTGAATCATTTGATATTGCTGAAATTGGTACTGATAAAATTTTAGAATTTGATAATATTATTATTGGTTGTCCTACCTGGAATATTGGTGAATTACAAGAAGATTGGGATGCAATTTTTGCAGATTATGAAAAACTTGATTTTTCAGGAAAGACTGCCGCATTTTTTGGATGTGGTGATCAAGTTGGTTATCCTGATAATTTTCTTGATGCAATAGGTATACTTGGTAAGCCATTTATGGCAAATGGAGGTTCTTTAATTGGTAAATGCAGTAAGGATGAATATGAATTTAGAGAATCTGTTGCACTTGAAGGTGATCAATTATTAGGTCTTGGCTTAGATTATGATAATGAGGATGAAAAGTGTGAAGATCAAATGATTATGTGGCTTGAAGGTATAATGGGTGAATTTAAATAAGTTCTAAACCTCGATTTATTGCTTTATTTAAATCGGTATTATCTTTATTGTAATTTTTAAGATAAGTTCTTAAATCTTCAACCCAACTGTTTTTCAAATGGTGGTTATTTCGATATAATTCAAATCTTAATAACCACTCATTTGGAAAATTTAAATCTAAAATTTCTTTTAATTGTTCTTCATTAATCTCTTTATTGAAAAACATTTCATATAATTCAATTATTTTTGTTTCATCTAATCCATCATTTAAAGTATTCAATTTCGTAATTTTATTTTTACTCTCTTTAATATGATTTCTATCATCAATAAAATCTTCATTCTTATATGACATAGTTTTTTCAAACTCTAAAAGTATATCATTCAAACTAGAAAAATCATTTGTTACAAATAATTGGGGTTGTTGTTCAGTTATATCATAACTATAATTTATACAGTCTATTGTTAGCGGTATTTTTTTTACCTTATTGCTTAAACAATTTTGACTTTCGCCTACAGATGATAGCAAACCTGCACCATAAATTTTTGGATCATTTAATTTTCCTATTAATCCATATTCTACAGTCCACCAATGTAATCTAGACAATAAAGTTGCCTCGCTTGGAGTAGTTTGAGATTGCTTTGCTTCTAATAATTCTTGTTCTGCCATTAAAATATCTTTTTCAGAAGCATTTTTATCCTCTTTTAAATCTGAAAGTTTTCTAATTGCAAAATAAATATTTTCATCTTCTTTAGTAAAAACTGCTTTGGATGCAATTTTACCATATTGTTTTAAATATTGTGAATATTCATTGTTTATTATAATTGGGCTGTGACCTGATGATTCATGCATTATATCAGGTGCTGGCGTATAGGTTAGATGATGTCTAGATCTCATATCACATGCTATTGGAAGAATACCCAGAGATTGAAATTCCATAAAAGCCCATGGAGGTATAAAACCCCTCACAGGTACTGCACCCCAACCAATTTTTGACATTTTTTCATTCATTTTATTAATAGATGGAATTTTATCAAAAGTTATACCAGTTTCATTTAGGCCATCATAATATGAAGAATGAGCATATTTTTTAAAGAAAGGTACAGAAATATCCATTATAAATTTCCAAACACGATGATCTATAATTGTATATCTATGGTATTCTTGATCTACTATGTATTGTTTTAAATGTTTGGGTAAATTATTTAAATTCATGGATTATAATTTAATCAAAATGGTTTTATTTATATAATAAAAATCATATTTTTTGTACATTAACGGATGTTAAATAAAAAAACATAAGTGATACAATCATACATATCTTATTTAGTAGTTCTTTTAATAGCTGGCATATTCAATATAATACCCAGAAAAATAAGTTTATTTTTGGGAAAAATTATTGGTTTATTGATATTTTACTGTTTTCCAATAAGAAAAAAAGTTGCATTCAAAAATATTAAAGATAATTTCCCTAATTTAAGTTCAAAACAACAAAATAATATATTAAAAAAAACATACATTCATTTTGGTATGGTATTATCTGATTTTTTAAAGCAGAATTTATTAAAAAAGAGTAGTATTGATAACATGGTAAATTTTGAATCAAACACAATGAAAATTTTAAATGAAAATCAAGGTTCAATTATAATGACAGGCCATCTTGGTAACTGGGAATTATTTTTACCAATTTTTGGTCTTCATAATATAAAATTTGGTGTAGTAACTCAAAAAATTAAAAATCCATATTTAGATAAGTTTTTTTCAAATTTGAGAAGTTTTCAAAATGTTAAAATTATACCAAGAAAAGAAGGAAAAGAAAAAATGTTTGAGGCTTTGAATAACAACTATCATTTAGGTCTCGCCTCAGATCAGAACGCAAGGAAAAAAGGTACATTAGTACCTTTTCTTAATGGTAAAATATCCATACCTAAAGGTGCAGCCATATTTCATATAAAAACAAAAAAACCAATTTTAATTGGTTTTTGTACTATGAATGAAAAATATGAATATGAGTTTTTTATTAAAAAATTAGAATACGATAAAATAGATTCAAATAATAATACAATAGAGAATATTAACAAAAAATTTACTTCACTTCTTGGAGAGATGATTAAAAAATATCCAAGTCAATATTTTTGGTTTCATAAAATTAAAAATAAACGAGATTATAAATGATAATTGAAAAAAATAAAATTAACCACGCAGTAGATCAATTGCGTAAAGGAAATATGATAATATATGAGACTGATACTTTATATGGTTTAGGAGCAGACGCAACAAATTCTAAAGCAATTGAAAAAATAAATATACTAAAAAAAAGACAAACACCACTTTCAATTATTGTTAGGTCAATTGATGATATAAACAAATATGCAATTTTACCCAAAAAACATAAAAAATTCATTAATAGTATATTACCTGGATGTTTTACGGTTCTTTTAAAATCTAAAGAATCTAAATTATCACATCTTGTACAGCAAAACTCAGATAAAATTGGTATTAGAATTCCAGATAATGATTTTTGTTTTAAATTATTGCAAAAATTTAAAAATCCAATAATCACAACATCTGTTAACGTACATGGTCAAAAAGCTTTAAATAATATTGATGATATTGATAAAATATTCTTTAATATTCCAATATATTCTGGATTTGTAAATCAGGACTCAAAGGGATCAACAATATTAGATTTAAGTAAAAATTCAGTTAAAATTATAAGACAAGGTGATGGAAAAATTTAAATGCAAATATTTTTAAGAATATTAAAATTTACTCATAGTTACAGAAGCTTGATGTTTATATCTGTTCTTTCATCAATAATTTATGTTATTTTGAATTCGTTATCGATTTGGTTAATAGGTACGATGTTAGGAAATATTATGAGTGGAGAATCCTTTGTCATTCAAAATCCATCAAATCTCAATGAAAAATTAAATTTTATTGTACAGAATTTCATAGGACAAGGTTCCCAATTAGAACAAATAAAAAGTTTATGTATAATGTTGGGTTTAATATTTATATTTAAAAATATTTTATATTACATAAGTAATTTAACTATGGCCTATGTACAAAGTAATGTAATAACTAAAATTAGAATAAAATTATTTAGACACATAAGTTCTCTTTCCTTATCATTTTTTCATAACATTAAAACAGCTGAATTAAGTTCAATTTTAATTAGAGACATTGCAGGTATGAGAGTGGCTTTTTCGCAAAGTTTACAAAAAATTATCGTTGAACCTATTAGCATAATTTCTTTTATATTTTTGTTATTTATAATAAATATCAAATTCACAATACTTGTTCTTGTAATATTACCTATATCTGGATTTTTCAGTTATAAAGTTGGACAAAGTATTAGACGAAAATCTAAAAGAACTAGTATTAAAAGTGCAGGAATATTAAATATAATTAAAGAAACTTTAAACAATATTAAAATTGTTAAAATATTTAATTTGGAGAATACTGAAAACAAAAATTTCATTAAAGAAAACAACAAATATTTCAACTTAATATTTAATCAATCAAAGTTATCACATTTACTGACTCCAATTAATGAAACTATAGGATTAATTGTGGGTATACTACTTATTTGGTTTGGCGGTATAAGTGTACTTGAAGATGGCACGATGAAATCAGAGGATTTTATAAAGTTTATATTACTTTTATTTGCAATGTTACAGCCGATAAGGAAACTTGCAAATGTAAATGTACTTTTTCAAAATGGAATTGCTGCTGCAGAAAGAGTATTCACAATATTTGATAATGAGGATAAAATTAAGGAATCAAACACACCAGTTAAAATTGATTCTTTTAAAAAATCTATTAATTTTAAAAATGTAAATTTTAAGTATGAAAATAACAATAATACAATTTTAGAAGATATAAATTTTGAAATTATAAAAGGACAAACCATAGCAATAGTAGGAAAAAGTGGTGCAGGAAAAACGACCCTTACAGACCTGCTTCCAAGATTTTATGACCCAACAGAAGGTGATATTTTTGTTGATAGTCTAAATTTGAAAGATTTAGCCTTAAAAGATCTTAGAAATTTATTCGGAATTGTAACTCAAAATGTCATTTTATTTAATGATACTATTAGAAATAACATAATCCAGGGAAATGAAAATGCATCAGATGCTGATATTACAAAAGCAATTAAATCTTCAAATTTAGAAGATCTGATTGATAAATTAGATCATGGTTTAGATACTTACATTGGAGAAAACGGAGTAAAGTTATCTGGAGGTGAAAAACAAAGATTATCAATAGCCAGAGCGCTCATTAAAAATCCTGACATATTAATTTTAGATGAAGCAACAGCATCTTTGGATTCTGAGTCTGAAAAAAAGGTTCACGCAGCAATTGATAATATAATTATTGATAGAACAGTTATAATTATTGCTCATAGATTATCAACAATTGTTAATGCAAATAAAATTCTAGTTATGGATAATGGAAAAATTATTAATGAAGGTTCGCATGATGAATTATTAATTTCATCCAAAATTTATAAAAAATTATATTCATTACAATTATGATTACAATATTATATACCAAAATTTATAAATGTTTATTACTGATTATTAATTTAAATTACTATATCAAATTAGAAGTTAAAATCAAATGAATGCAATTATTCTCGCAGCTGGAAGAGGATCAAGATTAGGGATGCCTCATCCAAAGTGTTTAACTAAACTTAAAACTGGCGAAACTATCTTAGAAAGACAGATTAATTCTTTATCAAAATATATTGATAAAAAAAATATTTATATAGTAGTAGGATATAAAAAAGAATTAATAATTGAGAATCAGCCAGATTGTAATTTTATAACTAATCATAATTTTAATAAAAATAATACTTCCAAAAGTTTGTTATGTGCTATAAAAGATAATCATGATTCTGATATCATTTGGTTGAATGGTGATGTTGTATTTGATTCAAAAGTATTATCCCCTATAATTAAATCACGAAATTCATGTATGCTAGTAAATACTAACTCAGTTTTAGAAGAAGAGGTTAAATATAATCTTAATGGTGATGGAACAATTAATCAAGTTTCTAAAGAAATAAGTGATGGTTTAGGTGAAGCAGTCGGAGTAAACAAAATTTTAAAAAAACACTTAAACAAATTCATTCATGCTTTGAAAGAATGTGATGATCAAGATTATTTTGAATTTGCTATAGAAAAAATAATTAAGAAAAATATACCTATATACCCTATAGATATATCCTCAAAATTATGCATGGAGATAGATTTTAAAGAAGATTTAGATTTAGTTAATAAAGAACTTTAATTATCAATTGAAAACATATTTTAAAAATACTTTATCATTAATGAATAGTTTAAATATTCATTACTCAATAGGAAGTGATTCACTTCTTGGGCTTGGTGAAGGCGACTTATTTAAATATTCTAACAATTTAAAAATATACTTAAAAAAATACTCTATTCTAAAGATAGTCTTTTTATTTATTTTATTATTATTCAAAAAAATAATTTTAAAGCCTAAAATAGAAAATAAAAAGTTACTATTCAAATTAAGATATAAGCCAAATTTATTATCAAAAGATAGCACTTGGATTAAATGTTATATAATGAAAAAAGAAGATAAATCTTTCAGTGTGAATACAGGAAATAAAATTGCATATTTTAGTTCAGAAGATATGCAAATAAAAACAATTAATCATAATGGACAAAACTTAAATGTTCCTATTAAATATCAAAAATTTATCATCAAATATAAAAAAGAATTACTTTATGACTTTTATCAAAAACATGAATTAGTGTTTAGTTCCAAAAATGAAGAAAAAGCGATAAAATTTTTGTTTGATGTTACAGATAAACTTGAAAAATACTCTACAAGTTACTGGATTGAGGGAGGCACGTTGCTAGGTGCTGTAAGAGATAAAAAATTAATACCATGGGATCATGATATTGATATGGGTATGATAAATAAATCAGACAAAAAAACAAAAGAGGTAATTGATAATTTAAAAAAATATTTTTATGTTAGTGTTAAAGGTTTTAAAGAGTTATCAGGTGTATGGAATCTTGGTAAGTATAGAGTGTTAAAAGTTTATCCAAGGAAAAATATTTTTTTTAAAGATAATTTATGTATTGATATATTTATTTATTATTTGGATGGAAATAATTATAAATATGTAGTGTGGAACAAAAATGCGCAGCATGAAAGGAAATATTTTGATAAACTAGAAAAAATTGAATTTTATGGCAAAGCAATAAATGTACCCAATGAGTTTAAGAATTTTTTAGAAGTAAAATATGGTTCTGATTGGCGAGTTCCAAAGAAAGAGTGGAATGTTGCTTTAGATGATGGTTCTGTACTAAATAAAAATATTTCATATGAATGATAACAATTACGAAATTGATTTTTGTTGGTCCAGTCAAAAAGAATATTTTAGTTTAAAACCCTTATATATTGAGTCAAAAAAAATGAATCTTAATACTCGTTTATTAAAAATTCATAAAAGTAAAATTCGTAATCGTTTTAATTTTTCAAATTTATCAAATTACATTGTTATATCTCATGATCAAGCTCTCAAAAGAGCAAGAAAATTTGGATGGGATGGACATTACATTTACATTGAGCACGGACTTGGTGCAATGAAATACTACACTTATAAATATTTATTTTTTCATGAATCAGACTTACTATTTTATCCTGGAAAAATTTTTCAAAAAAAAATGGATAAAATAAATCCTGATTTTAAAAATGGTCTTCTTGGTGGATATCCTCGCATGGATGATTTATTTCATCTTAAAATCAATAAAAAGAAATTATGTTTAAAATATAATTTAGAAATTGAAAAGCCAATTATATTGTTTGCACCATCTTGGGGAGGCAAATATTCTAAAAGTGCAGGAATAAATAATATAAAATATTTTGAAAATATCGAAAATCTTATTGTTGTACCTCACCCTGCAGATTATAAAGTAGCAAAAAAATTTAATGTAATAATACCAGACAAAGATGATAATATAAATAAATTTATTCACTTAGCAGATATTGTTATTAGTGAAGTTTCATCAGTATTAGCTGAAGCATGCTTGTTAGATAAACCTGTTATACAATTAATTCTTAACAAATTTCCAGGTTGTTTTCCTGATAAAGATAAAAGAAAAAATGAAGATTGGATAAATCAGAATTTATTAATTAAAGAATCTTCAATTAATAGAAATGAAAGACCATTTAAAATCCCTTATATTGACGAGGATTGGATTTTAGGGCATACCTGCTTACCGGAAAATATTAAAAGGACAATTGATTTAGTAGTAAATGAAAAAGATAAATTCAAAAAAAATAGAACTTATTGGGCTAAGCAATCATGTTACAAGTATGATGGAAAAATATCAAAAAGAATACTAATGATGATTAAAGAATTTATTTCATCTGGTAAACGCATACAATTATAATGATATTTTTTCAATAAATTATTAAATTACAATTGTGAATGATAAAATTTTAATAATAGCAAATGGGCCATCAATTTTAAAACAAAATTTTGGATTAGAAATTGATAAGTTTAAAGAAATTGCTAGAATTAACAATTATTCAATTGACGGCTTTGAAAAAAAAGTTGGTAAAAAGACAACGATTTGGTTAAATGGCGGTAATCAAAATCTAAAAAAAAGAAAAGATATACCAAAAAAAACTTACGTATTTATTCCTTACGAAATTTTAGAAAAAAAAGAACATAAAATCAGATCAAATCTTCCACAAAAATTAAACATTGAAAACAAAAATTTTGAAATATTGAGTAAAAAACAGATGAAATTTTATCAGCAGAAATCAAAAATCAAACGCCCAACTACAGGTTTACATTCAATTTTATGGGCGTTAGATAACTATTCAGAAGTTTACATTCATGGTTTTGATTTTTTTTTAAATGGAAAAGAGCACTATTTTGATTCAAGTTTTGTAAAGAAAATTTCAAATTTACCTATTTTTGGAAAAGGTAAAAAACATGATAATATTGCAGAGAAAAAATTTGTCAATTCTTTAATTGAATCAAATAAAATTATTCTTTTAACTGATTATTTGAAAGGAAAATAATTTTAATGAATATTGGAATAATATTAGCAGCTGGATCTTCAATTAGATTTAATAAACAACAACCAAAACAATTTTTGAAGTTTAATGATAAAATGTTATTAGAATATTCTCTAAATACTTTTTTAAATCATACTAAAATTGATAAAGTAATATTAGTTGTTTCAAAAAAACATTTTGATTTTTGTAATAAAAAATTTAAAAATTGTGAAATTATTATTGGCGGAATTACTCGCCAAGAATCATCAAATCTTGCATTACAAGCATGTCCTGAAGATACAAAAAACGTACTTATTCATGATGCTGCGAGACCCTTTGTCACTAATGAATTAATATCTAATTGTATTGATGAATTAAATGATCATATTGCTGTTTGTCCTGGTTTAATTGTGACAGATACTCTTGCTTCTACAAATAATAGAAAAATTGTTAAAATTATCGATAGAACAAATATATACAGATTGCAAACACCTCAGGCTTTTAATTTTAAAGTTTTATTTGATTGTCATAATAAAATTAACAAACCTGTTACTGATGACATTAGTGTTGTAATAAATTTTGGTTACAAACCTAAAATAATTGATGGAAATACTAAGAATATGAAAATAACTTATGAATCTGATCTCAAAACCATTAAAGGCATATTATGAAAAAAGAATGTATTGTTATAATTCCTGCTAGAGGTGGAAGTAAAGGAATCATAAAAAAAAATATCAAAGATTTTTTAGGAAAACCCCTATTCCAGCATAGTATTGATTATGCAAATGAATCTAATTTAATTACTGATATAATGATTACAACAGATGATAATCAAATAAAAGAATTATGCAGAGATCAAAAGGTTACTATGATTAGTCGACCTCAAAAAATTTCAGGAGATACTGCCACCACTGAAAGTGCCATAGAGCATGTTATTATGTCTAAAAATATTAAAGATGATTCAATAATAGTCTTATTACAACCTACAAGTCCAATTAGACCAAAGAATTCTCTTGATAAAATTTTAAAATATTTTTTTGAAAAAAAATTAGATTCTCTTTTGACATTGAGTCCAATTCACCCTTTAACTTGGAAAGTTAATAATAAACCTATTTGCATGTATGATTATCACAATAGGCCACGTAGGCAAGATTTCAAGAAAAAAGATTTAATTTATGATGAAAATGGATCGGTTTATGTTTTTAAAGTCAAAACATTTAATAAATACTCTAACAGATTAGGTGGCAAAATTGGTCATTATTTTTTTGAAGAACAATATGGTAAACAAATCGATACACATTTAGATTTTAAAATTTTAGAAGCAATTGGCAATTATTTAAATGAGGCAAAAAATGAAAAAGATTAAAAATATTAAATTAGTTGTAACTGATATAGATGGAGTTTGGACTGATGCTAAAATGCATTATACTGATAAAGGTGATTTTATGAAATCATTCAGCACATATGATGGAATGGCAGTTCAACTTTTAAAAGATAATAATTTAGAAACAGTCATAATAACAAGTGAGAATTCAAAAATTGTGTATGAAAGAGCAAAAAAACTTAAAATTAAAGATGTAGTTTTAAATGAAAAAAATAAACTTAAAAAATTAAAAGAAATATGTTTAAATAAAAACATATCATTAAATGAAGTTGCATACATTGGTGACGATTTAAACGATATAGATGTTCTTAAAAATGTTGGTTTCTCAGCCTTGTCTTTTAATAGTCCAATTAAAAATAAAATTGATGTAGATTACATTACTACAAGAAAAGGCGGTGATGGGGCTTTTAGAGAATTTGCTGATTTAATAATTGAAAAAAGATAAATGTTTGTATTTTTAATCTACATTATTTTATCGCCTTTAATATATATTTTATTAATTATGTTTTCTATTTTTGATGAAAAAACTAGAATCATTCTTTTCAATAATCATAGATTAAATAACAAAAAACTTAATACTAATAAAAAAAAATTATTATTCCATGCAGCCTCAGCTGGTGAATATGAACAATTAAAGCCCATTCTTACAAAAATTGATCGTAAAATATATTTTGTCATAGTAACATGTATGTCTCCAACAATTTTCAATCAATTATCTAAAAATAAAGAAATAGATTTATATTGTTATCATCCATTAGATTTCCCATGGAATCCAAAAAAGTTTTTTTCAGTAATTAAACCCTCTGCTTATATAACAACTAGACATGATGTTTGGCCTAATCATTTATGGTATTTAAAAAAAATGAAAATAAAGACATTTTTAATTAATGCTAATTTGTATCAGAAATCTAAACGTTTAAAGTGGTATTCAAAAAAATTTACAAAATATATCTATAATTTTTTTGACCTAATAATAGTACCCTCAAATTCAATAGAAATATTATTTAAAAATTTTTTGGATAAAGATAAAATATTAAAAATTGATGACACAAGATACGAGCAAGTTCTAAATAGAAAAAGTCAATCAAATGGAATTGAAATTTTTGAAAATATTAAAAATTTTGACAATATTATCTTTGGGAGCATTTCTGAAAAGGATTTATTTCTTTTCAAAAATTCAGATGTTAATAGTTTAAAATCTTATCCTGGATTTATTATTATTGTTCCTCATGAAATTAATTCCGATTTGATTAATAAGATTAAAAGCATGTTTAAGTTTTCAATTATGTTTTCTGATATTAAAAAAAATAGTTTAATTAATAAATCAAAAAAATATTCAACAGCCATTATTGTTGATAAGGTAGGTATTTTACCTGAATTATATAATTACACTAAAATTGCTTATGTTGGAGGTGGTTTTGGTAAAGGTGTGCATAATACCTTTGAACCTTTAGTGTATAATAATACAGTATGTTACGGTCCAAATATTGATTTGCTTAATGAGGCAAAAGAAATGAATGAAAGTAATTGTGGATTTATAGTAAATAATTATTCTGATATATCAAAGATTGTGAATTATCATTTTGTCCAAAAATTACATACAAATAAGGATGTATTGTCTAGAGAGCAAATAAAAGATAAAATTAAGTTATTTATAAGAGGTAAAAATCAATCTGCAAATAAAATATATGAAACTATTCATAATAACATATAAAACTTTATTATTTCTTTTTATTTTCAATTTATCATTTTCGAATTTAAATGAAACGAAATTCATTTACGATGTAGAAATAAAGGGTATTTCAGTCATTGCAGGTAATGTTGGTAAATGTTTGTTAATTTTTAGAGAAGATAGCCTAAAAACATTTAATATGAATATTAAAATACAGACAACTAATTTAGCCAAATTGTTATATCCATACACAGATGAAATTATGATAAAAACAGATAGTACATTTTCATTATTATCTTTTAATCAAACAATTAAACCTTCAAAAAACAATGTTAAAGTTGAAGTTGATACAATTAATAAAAAAATCACAAGAAATAATAAAATTCAAAACTTTTATTCAGATAGTTTATATTCACCATTTTCAATTATCCATTTATTAAGAAAACAAAATTTAAATATTAATGATGAATTTAGTTTTAACATTTTAAGTTCAAAGAAAATAAAAAAACTAATTTTAAAAGTTTTTGAATCTGAGATGATATCAGTACCATATGGAAAATTTGATTCCATTAGATTAAAACCAATTTCTAAAGATTATAAAATAAAAAATAATGGTCAAATTGAAGTTTGGTATAGTAATGATAATAAAAAACTTCCATTGAAAATTAAACTAAATTCAAATATTGGAACATTTATTATGAAATTAAAACAAGTAAAGAATGACTAAAAAATTATTAATATTAGTAAATCCAATTAGTGGCAAAAGGAAAGCATTAAAAATTTTACCTTTTGTTAAATCTTTTTTTGATAGCAACCAAATTGATTATGATATAATTACATCAAAATATAAGGGTCATATTGAAAAAATTTTATTAGAGTATGATTTTACAGATTATTTTTCTTGCTGTATTTTAGGTGGTGATGGAAGTTTTCACGAGGCTGTAAATGGATACATGAAAAAGATTGATAATATTGATATAGCTTTATCATTAATTCCTGCTGGATCAGGAAACAGTTTAGCTAGAGATTTGAAAATTTTAAGTTATAAAAATGCATTAGAAAAAATTAAAGAGGGTCAATTCAAATTAATTGATGTTGGAAAAATATCTTATGATAGTAAAATTTTGTATAGTTTTAATATTGCAGGTTGGGGCATGGTTGCTACAGTGGGAAAAAAAGCAGAAAAATACAGGTGGTTAGGAAGCAATAGATATACAATTTTAAGTTTAATTGAGATTATTTTTAAAAAAACATATAATGCTAATTTGATTATTTTAGATGACAAGGATAATAAACATATAATTAAAGATAACTTTATGTTTGTAATGATTTCTAATACAATTCATACTGGAAAAGGCATGAAAATAGCACCAAAAGCAACTTTAGACGATGGTTATTTTGATTTGATAATGATAAAAGATGCTCCTAGATTTAAATTATTCAAATTAATGTCAAAATTATTTTCCGGTAGGCATATTTTAGATGATGCAGTTCAATATAAGCATATAAAAAAAATCATACTAGAAACAGATCAAGTTCAAGATTTAAATATTGATGGTGAAATGAAAGGAAGTTCTCCTTTCAGTTTAGAAGTTAACAAAAA
>Ga0163110_10000395_pt1 | contig 20197 bp, 15 predicted proteins | sample CRUFie1St17metaG_FD_108703 | JGI IMG/M metagenome (GOLD analysis project Ga0163110, IMG submission 108703) | Marine microbial communities from the Costa Rica Dome - CRUD Field 142mm St17 metaG | ecosystem: Environmental > Aquatic > Marine > Oceanic > Photic zone | place: Costa Rica: the Eastern...
GAAGTTAATAAGACATCAATTATTAGCATTGGTGAAACTACTTCGTCTTATATCAAGAAAATGGGATACGATCCCCTCTTTACTTCTAAAATGCAAAGTTTTGAAGGTATTTCTGAGTCAATTATTTCTAATATACACATTAACTGAAAATGAGTTTTCCTAACACACGCCTGAGACGGTTGAGATATAATCCAGCAATCCGAGAGATGGTTGAGGATACTAATCTTAAACCTGAGGACTTTATATACCCCATATTTGTTTGTGATGGAAAAAACATTAAAAATGAGATAAGATCTATGCCAGATCAATTTCAGTACTCAATCGACACATTGCCTGAGATACTTGAAAAGGTAATTTCATGTGGTGTTAAAAGTATAATTTTATTTGGAGTTCCTGAACAAAAAGATGAAAATGGAGATATATCTCAGAGTGATAATGGCATAGTCCAGAAAGCTATAAGACTTGTTAAAAAAGATTTTCCTAAGATTCTTGTTATCGCAGATTTATGTAACTGTCAGTATACTACGCATGGACATTGTGGAACACTTGTGGATGGGGACGTTGACAATGACATTACCCTAGAAAGTTTATCAAAACAAGCAATATCCCTGGTAAGAGCTGGTGCTGATATTTTAGCACCTTCTGATATGATGGATGGTAGGGTGCAGCATATAAGAATAAATTTAGATAAACATGGCTTCGAGAAGATTCCAATTTTTTCATATAGTGTGAAATATGCTTCTTCATTTTATGGCCCTTTTAGAGATGCTGCAAATAACTCTCCCTCGTCAGGTGATAGGAAAACATACCAAATGAACTTTAAAAACTCATTTGAGGCATTGAGAGAAATTGAATTAGATATCAACGAAGGTGCTGACGCCTTTATAATAAAACCAGCACTTTCATATTTAGATATCATTAGTAAGGCAAAATCAAAATACAACATTCCTATTATTGCTTATAATGTAAGTGGGGAATACTCGATGGTAGCCGCTGCATCTCAAAATAAATGGATTAATAGAATTGATACTATCTATGAAATATTGATATCAATGAAAAGGGCTGGTGCTAGTGCAATAATCACATACCATGCCTTAGAGGTAGCAGAAAAATTAAATAGTGATGTATAAGAAAAGTATTAGAGCATTTAAAGAATCGACTAGGGTGATACCTGGGGGAGTTAATTCACCTGTCAGGGCCTTCAAAAGTGTTAACTGTGACCCAGTATTTTTCGAGAGGGGTAAAGGTAGCAAGCTCTATGATATTGATGGTAATGAATACATAGACTGTGTATCTTCTTGGGGACCATTAATTTTTGGACATGCTGATAGTGATACACTTGCTGCAGTTAATGATTCTGCCAGTAGAGGGACTTCATACGGGGCACCTACTTTGATTGAGACAGAGATGGCTAATGCAATTAAAGATATGGTTCCTTCTGTTGAAAAGGTTAGGATGGTTAACTCTGGTACCGAAGCTACAATGAGTGCTATTAGGTTAGCAAGAGGGTTTACAAATAAAAACTTTATAATTAAATTTTCAGGAAACTATCACGGTCACGGGGATAGCTTTCTGATTAAGGCAGGTTCCGGCGCATTAACATTAGGATTACCTGATAGTCCTGGGGTGACAGAAAATATTGCTAAAGATACTCTGATTGCATCATTTAATGACGCGGCTTCAGTTGAGGAATTATTGATTAAAAATAAAGACCAAGTTGCAGCTATAATTGTTGAGCCTGTTGCAGGTAATATGGGCCTTGTTTTGCCTAAAAATAACTTCCTAAATAAACTGCGGACTCTTTCTGACACATATAATTGCTTGCTAATATTCGATGAGGTAATGACAGGCTTTAGAGTCGCAGAAGGCGGTGTACAAGAATTATACAACGTAAAACCAGATATTACTACTCTTGGAAAAGTTATAGGAGGTGGTCTACCTGTTGGAGCTTATGGGGGAAGTAGAAAAGTGATGGATTTTTTAGCGCCAAAGGGTCCAGTTTATCAAGCTGGGACATTATCTGGAAACCCACTCGCAATGAGTGCGGGTCTTTCCGTTCTAAATAGATTGGATTCGGATCTGTTCATAACATTAGAGAATATCTCCTCGGAAATTCATAACGGTTTTATAAAAAATATAAAAGACACAGGTACAAATGCTGTCATTAATAGGCTTGGTTCTATGATGACCTTATTTTTTACTGAAGATTCTGAGATATCTAACTTTGAAGATTCATTAAACTGCGATACAGATAAATATGCTAAATATTTTAAACTCATGTTAGACTCTGGTGTATATTTGCCTCCTTCACAGTATGAGTGTTGTTTTTTTTCAGCCATCTTATCAGAGAAGGATGTTGAAAAGATAATTAACTCTAATAGAATTGCACTTGAGAAACTAAAAGAATGAATTCAATATTTATAGATGTTTTAAATGGCAAAAAAGTTAAAAGACCGCCTGTCTGGTTTATGAGGCAAGCTGGTAGGATTCTTCCCTCATATCAAAATTTGAAACTTAAATATACATTCGATGAATTAATGAAAGATAAAAAGTTAGCAGCTGAGGTGACTCTTCTGCCTATCGATGATTTGGGTGTTGACACAGCTATCTTATTTTCTGATATTCTCATAATTCCAGAGTCTTTAGGTTTAAGGTTGGAGTTTACTGATCGTGGGCCAAAATTTTTTAATCCAATTACTGAGAATTCATCTAATAAATTAATTTTAGACACATCCAAATTAGATCATGTTTACTCAAATATTAAACAGGTGAAAAACCAGTCAGACGTCCCTTTAATAGGCTTCTGTGGTGGGCCACTGACAACTTTTCTATTCATGTTTAGAGGAGATGAGACAGATAAAAGTTTTAAGGGTGCTATTGATTTTTTTAATAAAAATAAATCAGAGAGCCTTAAAATAATGGATAAAATTACCGAAGTTTCAATTGAATATGTAAAATCTCAAATACAAGCAGGAATTGACTGTTTCCAGTTATTTGAGACGTATTGTGGGATCATACCTGCTGAAGATTACAAGGAGTTAATTCTTCCTTTTTCCATAAAAATTCTGAAAGCAGCTAAAGGCTTAGGTACACCGACAATTTTTTTCCCAAAAAACTTTAATTCTGGTTTGAAGTATATAAATAATGATATCTGCGACTTTGTTGGGATAGACTCTAAAATTTCTTTAGAAAAAGCTAGACAGATTGTTGATCAAAACGTAGGTATTCAGGGGAATATGGATCCGAGGATCTTCTATACCTCATATGATGAAATTCAAAATTATTTGGAAAGCCTAGTGAATTTTGGATCTCATAATAATGACTGGATTTTCAATATTGGTAGAGGGTTTATGCCCGATATCGATCATGAGAAAGTAAAGTTTGTCGTCGATTGGGTTAAAAAAACTAATTGGAAAAGATAGTTATGAAGAATAATTATAATCATCTAGTAAAGAAATATAATCAGTCGGGACCTAGATATACATCTTATCCGCCTGCAACATTTTTTAATGAGAGTTACAGCAATAATGATTATTTAGAAAGCATTGAAAAGTCTAATTTTGATAAGCCAGAGAATGTTTCAGTCTATGTTCATGTTCCTTTCTGTCCACAAATTTGTCACTTCTGTGGCTGCACGACAGAGACCGGTTTTTCAAGACCATTTTTAGAGAGGTATATAGATGCTGTACTAAAAGAAATTGACTTTGTTTCAAAAAAAATTGACAGTTCAAGGAAACTAACTCAAGTTCATTGGGGTGGAGGAACTCCTAATGCAATATCATATAAGTACATAGAAAAAATTACAAATAGCCTCAAGGATAACTTTGACTTTTCTGATAATTATGAGATGGCAATTGAGTGTAACCCGGCACACTTAGAATTTAGACATATAGATTTATTAAATGAGTTTGGGTTTAATAGAATTTCTATTGGAATTCAAGACTTCAGAAAAGATGTTTTAGATGCAATTAATCGTAGACCATCAAAAAGACCAATTGAAGATATAGTAAAAAAAATTGAGGATGTTGGATTCTCGGGAACAAATATTGATCTGGTTTATGGTTTACCGTTACAGACTGTAAAAAGTTTTAACGAAACTATTGAAAGAGCTATTAAGCTGAACACAGATAGAATTGTTACATTTTCCTATGCACATGTGCCCTCAGTTATTCCAAGACAAAAGGCCCTTGAGGATATTGGTTTCCCAACCTCTAATGAGAAAGCTAAAATGTATGAGGACTCCTATGATAAATTGATAGAATCAGGGTATATCTCAATCGGTATGGATCACTATTCAAAACCAGAAGACGAGTTTTCGATCGCACTCAAAGAAAAAAAATTACATAGAAATTTTCAAGGATACTGTACTCGAGAGACTACTGGTCAGGTCTATGGATTTGGTGCATCTGCAATATCACAGCTGGATTGTGCTTACAGTCAAAACTTCAAAAATACTATGCAGTATATCCGTAATATCGAGAAAAACAATCTTTCAGTATTCAGGGGTTATGCATTAAGTCAAAATGAAAAAGTAATTAGACATGTTATTAATTCAATCATGTGTAATTATTATGTTGATTTCAGTGAAGTTGCTGAATATTTTGATTGCCCTTTATATGAGATAGTTAATATACTAGAGTACGATTCATCTAATTTTATAGATTTTATTGAAGATGGATTGATGGATATAGACAAGGATAAGATTACAATTCATAAAAATGGGAGGTTATTTACTAGAAACATTTCGATGAAGTTCGATCCCCTAATGAGCAAGAAGATAGGGACATATTCCAAAACCATCTAATTTCTTAAATTATGAAAGGCTTATTAATGATAAATTTAGGTTCTCCTGATAGCACTTCTGTCGGCGACGTAAAAAAATATCTAGATGAATTTTTAATGGATGGAAGAGTAATAGAGTACAACTATTTACTGAGATGGCTTCTTGTTAAGGGAATAATTCTAAATACTAGACCAAAAAAATCTGCCGAGGCATATAAAAAAATTTGGTGGGAAGAGGGTTCCCCTCTTATTGTCTTATCAAGAAAACTTTTCTCAAAAGTTGAGTCGCTAGTAGATATCCCTGTATCGCTTGCCATGCGCTACGGTTCGATATCGATACATAACGGCTTAAAAGAGTTAGAGAGTAAAGGTGTTACAGAAGTAATAGTTCTTCCGCTCTACCCTCATTATGCTATGTCATCTTATGAGACTGTTGTTGCAAAAGTAAATGATGAGATAGATTCTTACTTTCCTGGGTTAACTAAAACAGTTATACCTCCTTTCTATGACGATGAGGACTACATTGATGTGATGTGTAAGAATATATCATCGAACATAGAGGGATTAGATTATGACCATATATTATTTTCATACCATGGTATCCCAGAAAGCCATATCAAAATCTCAGATAAGACTAAAAGCCATTGCTTTAAAGAGCAGGACTGCTGTAATAAAAATTCTGAGGCACATAAAACCTGTTATAGACATCAAGTTCTTGAGACCACAAAATTAATTATCAAAAAATTGGGGATTGAAGATGGTAAATTTAGTAATGCTTTCCAGTCAAGACTACCCCTCCAGCCGTGGTTAAAACCATACACAGATTTTGAGTTAAAAAGATTACCCAAAGAGGGTAAGAAGAAATTAATAATTATAACACCTGCCTTTGTTACAGATTGTCTAGAAACTCTTGAAGAAATTGCTATGGAAGGGAAGGAGGAATTTATAGAGTCTGGAGGCACATCATATAAGTATGTTCCGTGTTTGAATGATAACGATGATTGGGCTAATGTTATAGCTAAATGGGTTAACACAAAAGTATAGGTGTTTATGCAGACGGAGACTTTAATAATAGGTGCTGGAATTTCTGGGTTAAGTACTGCTCATTTTTTATCTAAAAAAACCTCTCAGTTCTTACTTCTTGAATCATCATCAAAGTTAGGAGGTGTTATTCAGTCAAAATCTATAAACGATTTTATTTGTGAGAACGGTCCAAATACAGTTCTTCTAAATAATAAGGCAACTATTGAACTTATAAAAGACCTAGGTCTTTGGGATGTTCTTTGTTACCCAAAAGATGAAGCCAACAAGAAACGGTATGTTTTTGATGATGGAAATTTGACTAAAATACCAAACTCATTTTTAGAGTTTTTATCATCAGGATTAATATCTGTAAAATCAAAAATATTTCTGCTCTCTGAGTTTTTTAGAGGGAGGCATAAAGAGAACACAACAGTATACAACTTCATTAAGAAAAGGTTTGGTAAAGAAATACACGATAAGTTATTTGAGCCTTTTCTTACTGGTATCTATGCTGGTGATACCCGTAAAATGAGCGCTAAGCATAGTTTAAAAAATTTATGGAATTACGACCAGAAATATGGGAGTATATTCAAAGCCATTTTTTCTGAAAAACTAAAAAGGAGTAATTCATTTAACTTCCCAAACGGACTACGTCAGATGATTGATAGTTTAGGTCAATCTCTAAATAAAAATATATTAAAAGGTGCCGAGGTAACTAAAGTTTCAAAGGTGAGTGGTGGATACGAAGTTTTAGTAAACAATAGTTATACAGTTAAGTGTAAAAAAATTGTCTCAACAGTACCGTCTTATGTTTTAAAAAATATAATTGATAATAAAAAATTAAAAGACAAACTAGTTGATGTAAATTATAATCCAATTGATGTTTTTCATTTTGGATTTAGAAATGAAAACATAAAAAATAAAATTCAAGGATTTGGAGTTCTCACTAAAAAGAATGATCAAAAAAATTATTTAGGGGTTCTATTCAACTCAAGTATCTTTAGTCATCTATCTCGGGATGATATGTCCCTATATACAGTGCTTGTGGGTGGTGAGAGACAGAAGTCTTTGTGTAATATGGAAGGTAAAAAACTTCAAGAAATTATTTTAAATGATATAGAAGAATTAATAAATCACGAAGGTGAAGTTGTTATGTCTAATCATTATAGGTGGGTATATGGTATACCTCAGTACAATTTAAATCAAGATGATTTAGTTAGCTCTATTAATAACTACATGTCTGAGAATGAAGGTTTTTATATAATTGGAAGCTATTTCGATGGTCTATCTGTCAGTGACTGTATACAAAAAGGAAAAAAAATTAGTGAAATTATTTAATTGAAATTAAGGACACCTTTGTTAGGCTGGTAGGTGTAGTTAAATGTATAATATTGAGCTTCGCTTGTGATATTTGGTGTTGGTGGTGAGTTTTTGTAATAACTTTGAATTTCTACTTTAGCATATCTGCCGTTGTGGGTTTTGAAAATTAAAGTTCTACCAGCTATCGGAGTTATAACGTGAGACTGAAAGTCGTAATTGTACCAACCTTTCCCGCTCCCCGTTGGAATTGCATACAAACTCTGAGAGTCTTGAGCAAATTTATTTTCATCAATAGTATTAATACTTCCATAACTTCCCACTTCTACGTAACCAGCTCCGATCCCTGTCCTATCTGGCTCGTCTTCACCTCCCGGGAACCCACCATTGACTAAAATAGTTGTTGCACGAAATGCTATATCCCAATCATCACCTTCTACTACTGATTGTTCTGAAAAACTAAATTTTGTAAAATTTCCTGACTGGGGATCTCCTGGTTTCGAAGAGGTCGATGCCTCCAGATTAGTCACGATCATTGTCTCTATTGATCCGAGAATCGGCTCTTCCTCTGAACAGGATAATAAAATCAACGAGATTAAAAAGATTCTTAAAATTTTCATCTGATACGAAAATATTATTTGAAAATTATTTATGCAAGTCAAATTAATTATTAAAAATAAATTTCAACGCGTAGCTTCTACCTGGATTGTTTAGTAAATTTTCTACGTCCTTATATCCCATTATATTTCTAACAAAAAATTGGATTGACAAATTTTTCATTATTTTTTTGTTGTAAGACAGGTTACTAATAAAATGCCCTGATATAAACCTATCATACTTATCTAAAAAGGCATTATTATTAGTATCTCTCAACCCAAATTTTCCTCTGTAATTTATTCTTAGGTTGAAGTTATCTTTACTTTCATTTAAATAATAACTTAAATTCAGGTTTAATTGATGTCTCGACCTTCCGTATAAACCATAGTAATCTGAGGATTTTAGTAGAAAAGACTGTCCTGAGACCGGATCTCTTGCATAAACTAATTCAGATCTAAAATCTTCTACTGCACTTTTATCTTTTGCATATAAAATTTGGTATCCACCTTTCACAGATATTCTATTTATTGGAAGCCAACTAGCTTGAATTTCTAATCCTTGAGTTCCTACCTTATTTAAATTTGAGTAGCTGTAAATTGTTTGGCCGTTTATTTTTCTCCCTACAATATTTGACTCTATTAAATTATAAATATTATTTCTAAATAAATTTAGTTCGACTGGTAGGTTAGGATTGATGTAGTATTGAAAACCTAAGTTAAGACTGTTTGAGCTTTCAGATAAAAGGTTTGTGTCAAAAAGTTCCTCATAGAATAGGAGTTGATCTGTTTCCTTAAGTTCAATTATAGCATCTTCGATTACCTTAGTGCCAAGTACAATATATCCGGATGTGCTATTTACAAAGTTTAAATATAATTGCCTAAAGTCAGGGGTTTTGTATCCATATCCAAATGAACCTTTTATAGAAAAATTATCTGAATATGAGTATTTTGCGGAAATCTTAGGACTTAATTGTGAATTATAATTTTTATGGCTGTCGAACCTGAGACCTGATACTATATTTAATTTGTTATTTGTTTTCCAATCATACTGAACATAAGTAAACTTAGATTTGTGCTCAGGGTTAGATATAATATTTGTTCTCTCCATGGCCTCGATGTCTTGGCCAAATCCAATTGTTATATAAGAATTTTTTAAGGTTTTATATTTAAATCTAATATCCGTTCTTTTAAGAGATTGTAAAAAATTATTTTTTAGTAAAATATTATTAGGGTCAATTTTCTCTTCAACACTTTCGTAACTACTGTGATAAAAGTCTACGTTCAACGATAAGTTTTTTGATATATAATTTCTATACTTAATAGAGAAGTTATTTTCAGAAGTATTTGCCTTACTTTCAATTCCTGGACTAGTGATAAAAACTGTTCCATCTCTATTTTCAGAAAACCTTTTATAGCCTAAACCTATTTCCCCTAAATATTTAAAGTCGTACCCAAGCCCCACTGACCCGGTTAGATTATTAAACGCCTCAACTGTCTTTTGATCGTCTCCTCCAATCAGATCAAATCCATCTGATGAGTAATAATTTATATTTCCATGTACGTGGAAATTTTTGACTTTATATCTGATGTTTGCTAAAATGTCATGTGTATTAAATGACCCATATTGATAATATGTACTGCTACCCAATTTATTTTGCTCCACACTCTGTGTTATAATATTTATTACACCTCCCAATGCCTCTGATCCGTATAGAGCAGATGATGCACCTTTAATTATTTCGACCCTCTCTACATTTGCCAATGAAATCCTTGATAAATCTAAGATTCCAGCTACCCTCCCAATTACAGGAAATCCATCAACTAAAATTAAAATATAATCGGGGTCAATACCTTGTATCTGTACACCCTCACTACCACCATATCCAGGAACAGTCACGATACCAATTTGCTCATTAATAATTTCATCTAATCTAGAAAAACCAGAGTTTTTAATTTCCTGCCTTGTGATAATTTTAGCTGGAACTGTAAGCTCAAATAAGGGTTTATCTGTTTTATTAGCAGACACAACAACGGTATTCATTTCAATGGTTTTCAGAGAATCTGTAATTTCACCTTTAGAAAAAAAATTGAATACAGACGTAAATGAAATTAATAGGAGCAGTTTAGATATGTAATTATTCTTCATATATAATTTTGTAAAAATGATTAATTTGTAATAATTATTCTATCAATGAAAATAATTAATTTAATATCAGGGCCGAGAAATTTATCTACTGCTTTAATGTATTCATTTTCGCGTAGGCCTGACACAAAAGTTATTGATGAACCATTTTATGCTCACTACTTAGAAACAACTGGCATCGAGCATCCAGGCAGGGAAGATACACTTAACTTTATGTCTTCTGATATTAGTGATGTGCTTGAGAGTATTTATAAAACAAGTGGTTGTGAAGTTTTATTTTTAAAAAATATGGCTCATCATCATCAGCAGATGAATTTAGATTTTCTTGAAAACATGACAAATCTTTTTCTTATAAGAAATCCTAAACAGCTAATAGCCTCTTTTGCTCAAGTTATAAAAGAACCAAGAATGCAAGACATTGGATTAAAAAAGTCTTGGGAGCTTTTTAATGATATTCAGACCCAAAACCCATTAGTTCTAGATTCTGCAGAGATACTCAAAAACCCAAAACTTCTTCTGTCTAAACTTTGTGATAAATTAGAAATACCTTTCTATGATGATATGCTCTCATGGCCAGCTGGGGGTATAGAGGAGGATGGTCCATGGGCTGAGTATTGGTACAAAGGCGTTCATGGTTCTACTGGTTTTGCAAAACAAAAAACAAGCAGTAGAGAACTACCAAAACACTGTGAAAGTCTTTATCTTGAAGCTTTAAAATATTATGATAAATTAAAAATAAATTCAATCAGTGTATAATGTTACAAGAGTATAACCCAAAAAACGAAAACATATTTATTCATGTGAATGGTGAATTATTACCTAGGAAAGAGGCTAAAGTATCTGTTTTTGATAGTATTGTCCAAAATGGTGATGGTGTCTGGGAAGGGCTTAGGGTATATCCTGAAGGTATTGTTTGTTACGATAAACACTTAACGCGGCTTCAAGAAGGAGCTCACGCACTTGGTTATGAAGGCGTTCCAACTAAGGAAGAAATAAAAAAAGCAATAAAAGAGACGCTTGATGCTAACGGCATGAACAATGACACTCACATAAGATTGACTTTGACTAGGGGGGAGAAAGTTACATCAGGTATGGACTCTAGACTAAATCAGAGTGGGTGCTGTCTTATTGTCCTTGCTGAGTGGAAGAAGAAAGTTTATGACTTCTCAAAAGGGATTAGAGCTATCAGCTCATCTATCAGAAGAAGTATTCCTGCATTCTTAGATTCAAAGATACATCACAATAATATGCTTAGTTTAGTTATAGCAAAGATGCACGCTAACATAGCTGGCTATGATGCTGCAGTAATGTTAGATGAGAGAGGGTTTGTTGCTGAGCTTAATGATACTAATTTATTTATGGTTAAAAACAATAAAGTTTGTACTCCTTTCGCCCATGCCTGTCTTCCAGGAATAACCAGGGGAACTTTTATGGAGTTATTAAAGGAGAATAATATAGAGATGTTAGAGAGAGATTTGACTTTAGTAGAGTTTATTAACGCAGATCTGGTTTTTGCAACTGGAACTAATGGTGAGATTACGCCAGTAACTGAGATGGATGGTAGAGAAATTAGATGTGATCATAATTTTTTGGAAAAAATTAAAAATCTCTTCGAGGCTAAGCTCCCTTCTCTTTGTGAGTCTCTGTAGTTTTTACATAGTGATCCCACAAGATTATTCCCAGCGATATAGTTATATTAAAAGAGTGCTTCGTTCCAAACTGAGGTATTTCTATTGCGATGTCTGCACACTTAAGTGATTCTTCAGAAACTCCAAAAACTTCATTACCAAAGACAAAGGCAATTTTTTCTTCTTTTTTTGGATTAAAACTTTTTAAATCAATACTTTTATCAGTCTGCTCAACAAGGGCTATTTTCCAGCCATCATCTTTAAGTTCTTTTTCAATTTTTGTGATTGATGACACATGTTCCCAGTCGACCGATTCGGTAGCGCCCAGAGCGGTTCTATCTATATCAGTATTAGGAGGAGATCCTGTAATTCCAACTAGATAAATTTTTTTTATAAGAAAAGCATCTGACGTCCTAAAACATGACCCAATATTATTCAAGCTTCTTAAGTTATCTAGAATAATGATAACCTCCCTCTTCTTTCTTTTCTTAAATTGACTGACCTCAATTCTTTTTAAATCTTCAACTCTAGTTTTTTTCAATATCTAAATTCTTTTTAAATCTACCTTTGTTATTATATTCTTGTCAATCTAAAAACAAATTGTTTTATTTGAAAAAATATTACACATGAAAAAGCTATTTTCCATTATATTATTATTAATCTCAATAAGTTGTACAGACAACGACACTGTAGATGTTGGCAGTGAAATAATTCCAAGTAGAAATGTATATGTCGCAGGATATATTACAGATGATTCTGGAAACTCTACAGCATGTTACTGGATGAATGGAAAAAGAGTAGATCTTGGCCCAGGTCAACTTGAGGATATAGTAGTAAGTGATGGTAAAGTATATGCAGTTGGGTGGACTTATGGAGCTTCAGCTTCTTACTGGATTGATAATGAATCTTTCGATTTAGAGGGTAATGGCGCAGAAGCATACTCTATTGCTGTCCATGAAGGTGACGTATATACTGCTGGTCGTGATAACGGTGCCTGCTACTGGAAAAACACCTCAAAAAATAAATTATCAGGAGGCGACTCTTCAGGTTATGGTATAGCGGTAAAAGATAATGGAGATGTATTTGTTGGAGGATATCACATGACTAATCATAACGTAATTCCAGCAAGATGGAAAAATACTAATAGGACTAATTTAAGTAGACCTTCAGGTGGTGATGGAGAGGTTTTAGATGTTAAAATTTATAATGGAACACCTTATTATTTTGGAACTACTCTGACACCTAACCCAATGGTAGGACTACCCCCTAAAGCTTCTTATTGGAAAGGCAACGCAAGAAATGATATGCCTAACGGTGGAGGATGGCAAAAAGGCATTTATGGAGGTGAAAGTTACGGAGGGTTTGTTGATGAAACTGGAGTATATGTCGCTGGCAAGATTGAGTGGATGATTGAGACTGAAGATGGGAACGATATACCAGGAACTGGTGGAACCTATGCACATTATTGGCACGATGGAACAAAAGTGGATCTTCCAGGTGGAGTATTTAATGACATGTGGGTTAGTACAGCCTATGACGTGGCAGTTGCAGATGGGTATGTTATAGTAACTGGAGATGTAGCCACCGAGACTCAGACACAAGTTCCTGCAATTTGGGTAAATAATGTTCTTACAAAATTAGAGGGAGATAATACTCACGGGGTAGCTAAGGCAGTATTTATAGATTAGGGATTAGTTTTAATTACTGACATCCCACTTCTCTTACCATCATTTTCAAGAAGTATGAAGTACAGACCATTTTTTAGATGCTGTCCGTTGTATCTAAACTCATGAGTTCCGTGTTTTAGATTTTTATTCACTAATTCTTCAATATCTCTACCGCTTGCATCAACAATTCTTAAAAGAGTTTGTCCACTTTTAATTTCTATTTTTATATTAAGATTATTCTTAAATGGGTTTGGAAAGGCTTGGATACTCTTTGACATCGGATGGGGCTCCTCGGTATTTGTCTGTGTACCGGCAAGAATTGGTATATAATTAAAATCTTCATACAAAATAGATTTTATTGTTGTCTCCTCAACACCAAACCAATCCATCAGGACTGACCCGTAGACCGACCTAAAATCGTACTCGTACTCTATATTATCAATATACTCTAGTGAGGGAAGGGCACCTATTGGGTTTGGATTTACAAATGGGCTCAAGAAAAACATAGGAGCAGCCTCACCATGATCTGTGCCATAAGATTTATTTTGAAAAACCCTCCTCCCAAACTCAGAATATGTCATCGTCAAAACTCTCTCCTCAAGTCCCCGATTTATAATATCCTGTTGGAAGGAAAATATAGACTCAGATAATTCTTCCATCAATAGAGCGTGCCTACCTACCTCAGGGTTTCCTGCCTCAACTTGGTTGTCGTGGGTATCAAAACCTCCAATTCTTACTACAAATATTTTAGACTTAACACCCCCTGCAATAAGTTGAGATACAATTTTCAGCTGGCTAGCGAGTTTATAATCAGGGTATTCGACTTTACTTTCTCCACCTAGATTTGCTGCTTCCTCTAATCTTTCAAAGTAATCATTAGTCAGCTTTGATGCTGTCCTGATATATTCTAGCTCGTGTCCATAAGGAGTATCAGGTGTATTTGACTCACTCTCTTTTATGTCAGTAAAATTGTTAAGATTTTTTATTGCGACCCCCATGTTAATTATTGGTCCTTGGCACGTGTTCGATGCTGTATTGCCTACTGATAAAGCTAAAGGGTCTGGGTAGTCTGAATTTGGATAACCTTCTGGATAGGAAGCATGATTGCTGCTAAGATATCTTCCGAACCATCCACTGTATATAAACTCGTCAGAAGAAGAACCAGAATTCCATATGTCAGTTGACCTAAAATGGGATTTATTTGGATTTGGATAACCAACATTTCTCACGAAAGTCAATTTATCTTCACCAAATAGAGTCTGAAATTTTTCCATAGATGAGTGGAGGCCAGTGTTGGATAATCCCGAAATTGGTAATATTTTATTTTCTGGAATCATTAGGTCTGGTCTCCTTAAGGGTTGTGAGTCTCCACCTGAGCCGTCTCTCATTAATATTTCGTACTGATCTTTAGGTATTAATGTGTTTAGCCCATCATTTCCTCCATCAAGAAAAACTAACACTAGGCACCTGTCAGAATCAGATCCTGCATTCGTCAAGGCGGTGAGTGCTGAGGACTCAGTCATAGCACTGACAGGTACACCTGATAGATATAAAGGCGCTGCCGTCAATGGTACTGTTCTCTTTAAAAAATCTCTTCTTCTCATTTAGCTAAGATAGTATTCTGGCATTAAACAAATTTCTTTTAATAATGATCTTAATTTTTTATTTAATGATTCCTTTTTTTCTTCGTCCGGATCATTAATAAAGTCTGTATACTCATCTTCCCATATATTAGAATTATTCCCAACAACCGAGTTTACAAGGTCATTTTTTAACTCTTCAGAAATTTCATTCTGAACAGGGAGAAGCCACTCACATAGCCTTTCAACTATGGCTACAATATCTTCTGGTTTATCAAACGTCTGAATGAGATTTAAAGGGTTAGCTTTTACTCTTACGTTATTATTTGTCTGGGAAGCTCTAACTCCATTGTTTGAAAGGTAGTATTTTATGTGAGATGTCCTTATAGGTAAGGTCACAGATGTTATCCAGTATTCGTGATATAATGGTTCCTGGTAATATGCTGGCCAACCCGCAACATTTGGATGGTCTAAAATACTTTGGCCCTGGTCCGAAATATTTGAGTGCCTTGCTTTCCAGAAATAGTATTTTTCATAAACATCTAATTCCTCAACTCCAGATAAATTAAATTGTCTTAAAAACCCGAGACTGAATGATATTGGATTTTTTATTACGGCACCCCTTATGTACACTTCATAGAAATGAGTACTTCTCAATAACTGATCTATGACAGGCTTTATCCGATAGTTATTATCTCTTAAAGTTTTTGCGAGGGGTTTAATAATTTTTTCACTTACCTCATCATTGATGACGTAGTAAACAAACCACCTATATATTTTTTCACATATAAACTCTGAGACCCTATCATTTTCAAAAATTAAATCTATCAGGTCTTCATGCTCTTTATCTCCATTTGGTGATATCGTCCTCTTACCAAATTTTTGAGAAAATGTTTTCAATGAGCTATCATGCCTATCCTCAGTAAAGTATTGTCTTTCCTCCCCTCTTTGATTTCTTTTAACTCGCCATCCTGTTAAAATTTTTGATGCTTCCCAAATATCTGCCTCGGTGTAGTATGTGTAACTTCCTTCCCCGTCAATTGGACCTTTGCCAATTGTGAATAACTCAAATAATTCCCTAGCATAATTCTCATTGGGAGCATCTTTAACATTATACTCACCACTTAAATAAATTAGCATAGCTGGATCTATATTGACCATCTTTACTAATTGTTTAAAATCTCCAAGAAAATTTTTTCTAAATTTTTCATGCATGTAGTAAGTATACCTAGCGTCGTTAACTACGGTAGCTTCTGTTGCAAAATGATTCTGCCAAAACAGAACCATATTCTCTCTTATAGATATTGATTTAGTTTTGTCTAGGATTTGTTCTATCCTCCAGGCAGAGTATGAATTTCTTCTCTTGAAGTCGTTTACCCTTCTTTCAGCATTTATCCATGTGGAGCCAAGAGGAACTTCCGAATCTTCTTCATCCTGGTAATTGATGGGGGGTTGTATATTCGATCCACTCTCATCTAATAATTTTGCTATAGTCTTGTCAAGACCGTCTTCAACACTTTCGTTTATTTCCTCTATAGTTGGACCTATCGTAGTTCTTCGAAGCAAATGGGCAGCCATCTGGAAGTCCCAGTTACCAGAATAAGTCTCTAGTCCAGCTATAAATGCAGGAAAGGTAGGTTCAACTTGGTTAGCATGTTTTAGAACCTTATCTCTTCTAAAGTCTTTCTTTTTTTTTTCAGATAGATTTGCCATATTGTAAAATGTCTTCTAATTATCTTGATAAATTGATCAATATAATCAGCTTACAAATAAAAATAAAATATTAGATAAAATTGGCTAATAACGTTAGAAAAGCGAAGGAAACTCCTCTTATGAGGCAGTATAACGAGATAAAGGTTAATCATCCTGACGCAATGCTTCTGTTCAGGGTTGGGGATTTTTATGAGACATTTGGAGAGGATGCAGTTTTAGCAAGTAAAATTTTAGGTATTGTGCTAACGAAGAGGGCAAATGGTGCAGCCTCACATGTAGAGTTAGCCGGTTTTCCGCACCACTCCTTAGAAACCTATTTACCTAAATTGGTTAATGCTGGGTGTAGAGTTGCGGTCTGTGATCAACTAGAGGATCCAAAGCAAGCGAAAGGTATAGTTAAAAGAGGCATCACAGAATTAGTAACTCCAGGTCTTTCACTTAACGATACTGTACTGGAAGCAAATAAGAATAACTTTTTAGCGTCTATATATGTTACAGGAAGAAGGTATGGACTCTCCTTCTTAGATATATCAACTGGCGAGTTTTCCCTTGTAAATTGTGATATTGATCAACTAGAAAAGCTTATAAATATTTATGATCCCTCAGAGATAATATGTTCTAAGGAGGATAAAATTTTTATTGATGAAAAATTTAGTGGGAGAAATGTGTTTACCTTGGATAACTGGGTATTCAAGATGGGGTACTCCTACGACAAACTGATTACTTTCTTTAACGTTAAGAACTTGAAAGGGTACGGGGTCGAGGAAGAGAAAGAGGGTATAGTGTCAGCTGGAGCCATACTTTTTTATCTAGAATTAACAGAGCACAACAAACTCTCAAATATCACATCCTTATCTAGGATCGAGGATGACAGGTACATGTGGCTTGATAAGTTTACTGTTAAAAATTTAGAATTAGTTTCTCCTTCGGCCGAAGACTCGTTCACACTGAAATCAGTTATAGATAAGACTTTGACCCCAATGGGCTCGAGATTAATTGGCAAGTGGATATTGAACCCTCTCCTCGATAAAAAAGAAATTGAATACCGTCAAGAGTTTGTCTCGTCATTTGTCTCAGATAAGAATGTTAGGGAATATATCATTAAGGGCATGTCAGGTATTTCTGATATCGAAAGAATTGCCTCAAAAATAGCTCTAAACAGGGCGTCACCAAGAGAGTTGAATTACCTAAAAAATTCACTGTTATCAGTTGAAGATTTAAAACTCCAACTCCAAAATTCTAATTTTACTAATTTTAAGTCCTGGGTAAAAGAGCTGCCTAGACTCTCGAATGTAATCAGAAAGATTGATAAAGCTATTGATGAGGAAGCGACATTATTATCTGGTGGGAAAGTTATTAAAAACGGATACAGCAAAGAGCTTGATAAACTTAGGTCGATCTCAGATGGTGGTAAAAATGTGTTACTCAGAATTCAAAACGAGGAAATTGAAAAAACAGGAATTTCATCTTTAAAAATAGCATATAATAAGGTCTTTGGATATTACCTAGAGGTTACAAATGCCCACAAAGACAAGGTACCATCCAGCTGGATAAGGAAACAGACACTTGTAAACGCTGAGAGGTATATTACGGAGGAGCTCAAGGAATACGAAGAGACGATACTCAATGCTGACGAGAAGATATCAGTTATCGAGAGGGATTTATTCTTTAACCTAATGGAGGAGATGACGGATTACATTTCAAACCTACAGAGGAGTTCAAGGTTAATTGCTTTTCTAGACTGCGTATTATCTTTCTCGACTCTAGCTCTATCATCAAACCTAAATAAGCCGCTAATATCTGATAATCAGATCATTGATATTAAAAAAGGTCGCCACTTAATTATTGAAAAAACCCTCCCACCAGATGAGTTATATATTCCTAATGACATCTTCTTAGATAACACCTCCCAGCAGATTATAATCATAACTGGACCAAATATGTCTGGAAAGTCTGCGATAATTAGGCAGGTTGCACTGATAGTAATTCTTGCTCAAATAGGTAGTTATGTGCCCGCAGAATCTAGTAAGATTGGTATCACAGATAAAATTTTTACTCGAGTTGGAGCCTCTGATAATATCTCAAAGGGGGAGTCAACATTTATGGTTGAGATGATGGAAACCTCAAGTATCATGAATAACCTGACAGATAGGAGCCTTGTGCTGATGGATGAAATAGGGAGGGGAACTAGTACATATGACGGGATATCTATAGCTTGGTCTATTGTAGAATATCTACACAACCAAAAAAATATCCATCCGAAAACATTATTTGCCACTCACTATCATGAATTAAATCAGTTAGAGGAGAAGTTGGAAAGAGTAAAGAATTTTAATGTGTCAGTAGAGGAAATTAACGATGAGATAATTTTTCTAAGAAAACTTATACCTGGTGGCTCAGAACATAGTTTTGGGATTAATGTTGCACAGTTGGCAGGTATGCCTAATCAAGTTCTAATTCGGGCGTATGAGGTACTTAGAGAATTGGAAAAAAATACTCTCAAGAAATCAGTCAGTAAAAGCTTAAAAAAGGAGTCGAAACAACTCAAATTGGAGTATAAGGATCCGGAATTTGATAAGATAAAAAAAATTATTGAAGAAATTAATATTAATAATATTAACCCAGTTCAGGCGCTTGTAAAGCTTAATGAAATTATTGACTTGTTAAAGTCTTCAAAAAAGTGAGATAGTTTTTTTTTATTATTTGAATGAAATTTCATAATTAGAATTATAAATTTGCAGACCTAATTGGTAAAAGCGAGAATAGCTCAGTTGGTAGAGCACAACCTTGCCAAGGTTGGGGTCGTGGGTTCGAATCCCATTTCTCGCTCTCCTATTTGCCCGGATGGTGGAATTGGTAGACACGCAGGACTTAAAATCCTGTGGACCTTATAGTCCGTGTGGGTTCAAGTCCCACTCCGGGTACTCAGTTTTTTAATCAAACTAATTTGATATTCACTCAGTTTTAGTTCCCATGCGCAGCGATTAAACTCTTTTTTTATTTTTTTATTATCACTACATCATCTAGAAAGAATGTTGGGAGTAATGGATCTAGTTGGGGCTTATAAAATACCAGCCTGGCCTCTGTAACTTCTTCAGGTACTGTAAACTCAATAGTGTTTTTTGTCCACTCATCTGTTTTAGGAATTTCATACTCAACAAATTTGACTTTATTTCCAACTTCATTTCTTACTGCCGCATTGAATGTATTCTGGGGTTTCACTTTCCACCTATGATAGAAACTCAACTCATAGGTTTCTTCAGGTTCTAAATCAATTAACTGAAAAATAGACCCGTCGTGAGGTTCAATTCTTGCAAGGTAGTTTCCAGTATTTGGTTCTTGTGCCGCCGATGAAATTACAGCATTTTTAAATCCTGCCCAAGGTTCAATTTCTCCGGTTTCAAATGTTCCGTTTTCAAGTAAATTTCCTTCGACCTCTGTCACAACTTCAATGACTGGGTCTGATCCTGGACCGCTCGATAAATTTGGTTTATAGTTTGCGTAGTATTCACCAAGTTCTGTCAAGTTATCATCCTCATCATAAAGAACAGACGAAGCCAATCTCGCGTAGTTTGGTGAGTTTTTTGTCCCTGTAAACCAGGCGAACCTCTTAACATAATTTCTTTTATATAGCTCAGGCAAAAGTGTTCTCATCGTACCAAGGACCTCCGCCATGGTATATTTATTATCTTCAGCGGATTGTGCACGGTCGTCGACAACTGACATCTCAGTAATCCATATTGGTCTA
>Ga0163110_10000399_pt1 | contig 20132 bp, 17 predicted proteins | sample CRUFie1St17metaG_FD_108703 | JGI IMG/M metagenome (GOLD analysis project Ga0163110, IMG submission 108703) | Marine microbial communities from the Costa Rica Dome - CRUD Field 142mm St17 metaG | ecosystem: Environmental > Aquatic > Marine > Oceanic > Photic zone | place: Costa Rica: the Eastern...
GACTATATGGTTTGAGAGTGATGTTGAATTTTCATATCATAATGATGAGAAAAAAACTCTTGAAACTAGACACCCTAAAAATTCTAAATGGACTACATTAGGTGATATAGGAAAATTAGATGAGGATAATTATCTCTATCTTACTGATAGAAAAGCTTTCATGATTATTTCTGGTGGAGTAAACATTTATCCGCAGGAAACAGAAGATTTAATTATTACTCATCCTAAAGTTTTCGATTGCGCAGTAATAGGAGTTCCAAATCAGGATTTTGGTGAAGAAGTTAAAGCAGTTGTTCAACCCATATCTTGGAATGATATAGGAAAAGACTTAGAGGAAGAAATTATTGAATTTTGTAAAAATAACTTATCTAGTATTAAATGTCCAAAAACAGTAGATTTTGAAAAAGAACTTCCTAGGCATCCTACAGGAAAGCTTTATAAAAGACTTTTAAAAGACCGTTATTGGGGTAAAAAGAATACTAAGATTGTATAATTTAGGAGAAAATTATGAGAATTTTTAATAATGTTGAAGAAATGAAAGAGTGTGTTGGGCAGGAAATAGGTATAAGCGATTGGCTTACTATTGATCAAGGTCGTATCAATGATTTTGCTGATGCTACAGGCGATCATCAATGGATACACATTGATCCTGACAGAACTAATTCAGAACTAGGAATGCCTACTATAGCTCATGGATTTCTAACCTTATCTCTAGTGCCAATGTTAACATCTAAAATTAGCTCAATAAAAAGTGTTACTAGAGGCATTAATTATGGGACAAATAAAGTTAGGTTTACAAATATGGTTCCTGTTAATTCAAATATCAGAGCTAAAACTAAACTTCTTGAAGCTCAACCTAAGGCAGGTGGAACACAATTAATTTCAGAAGTTAGTATTGAAATTGAAGGCCAAGATAGACCAGCTATGATTGCAGAAACCGTATCCATAGTCTTTGAATAAAAGTTTATGTCAGCTATTAATAAAAATTCTCCGCCCAAGGCTAGAAAAAGACTCGTCAAAAGAAAAGTACATAGCACAGTGTTATCTGATTATTTCGACTGGATAAGAGATAATAATTGGCAAGAAGTTCTTCGATCGCCAAATGTTTTAAAAAAAAATATAAGAAAATATATAGATGAAGAGAATGAATGGACTGATAAAAAATTATCATTTTTGAAACCTATAGAAAAAAAAATTTTTAGGGAAATTAAAAAAAAAATCAAAGAGGAAGATGCCTCAATACCGCAAAAAGATGGTAACTGGTTTTATTATTCAGAAACGAAAAAAAATAAAGAATACTCTATTTTAAGACGTTATAAATCTTATTTCTCAAGAAAAAAAAGTATTGTTTATCATGATTGGAATAAAGAGAGTAAAGCCTATAAATACTTCAAACCTGGAGGAGCATTTAACTCTAATGATCACAGTCTCTTAGCTTGGAGTTTTGACAGTAAAGGATCTGAATTTTATCAAATAAAAGTCAAAGATCTAAGTCAAAAAAAACATTTAAAGGATAGTATTAAAGATACTGACGGTAGTATTGTATGGTCGTTAGATAACGACGGATTTTATTATATTAAAATGGATAAAAATCACAGACCGTCAAGTTTGTATTTTCATTTACTTGGAACTCATCAAAATGAAGATATAGAAATTTATAATGAAAAAGACTCTGGTTATTTTTTAAATATAAATGAGACGTTAAGCAAAAAATACTTAGTTCTTAACATTCATAATCATGAAACAAGCGAAGTAAGAATAATTAACCAAGAAGAAAAAAATAAAAAGTTAAAATTAATAGCTAAAAGAAAAAAAAATATTGAATATAGTGTTGAACATGATCATGAGAATTCAAGATTCTTAATACTTACGAATAAAGATAATGCGGTCGATTTTAAATTAATGGTCACAAATGAAAATACATTAAATAAAAAAAATTGGATCGATTTTTTACCTTATAGAGAAGGAATATTAATTACTAATTTCTCTTGCTTGGCTCAATACATTATTGTTCAAGAGCTTGAAAATGGATTACCAAGAATAGTTGTTATAAATAAAAAAAATAAGAAAAAAAATATTATAAAATTTGATGAAGAAATTTATGATCTAAATTTTTCTGAAGGTTGTGAGTATCATTCAGATAAAATTAAAATATATTATTCTTCAATGGCAACACCGCTTTTGACTTACGATTATAAATTGAAAGAGCAGAAAAAAAGAATCATAAAAAAACAACAAATCCCCTCCGGGCATAATGAAAAAAACTATAACCTAGAGAGAGTTTATGCAATTTCTCATGATGGAAAAAAAATACCTATATCCATTATAAAGCGAAAAGATACACCAAATAATGCGCCAACTTTATTATATGGATATGGATCTTATGGAATTTCAATATCTCCCAGTTTCTCAATATCCAGACTTTCTCTAATTGATAGAGGGATGGTATATGCAATCGCTCATATAAGAGGTGGAATGGAAAAAGGAAAAAAATGGTATGAGGATGGAAAAAAGAAAAACAAGTTAAATAGTTTTAGAGATTTTATTTCGTGTGCCGAGTTTTTAAAGGAGAGAGATATTTCAGGAAATATTACAATCCACGGAGGTAGCGCGGGTGGTCTTTTAATTGGAGCTTCCATAAATATAAGCCCTGCTACCTTCCATTGCGCTGTTGCTGAAGTGCCATTCGTTGATGTCCTAAATACCATTCTTGATGATACTCTTCCATTAACTCCTCCGGAGTGGGAAGAATGGGGAAATCCAATTAAAAATAAAAGTGATTTTGACTATATTGGATCTTATTCACCATATGATAATATAAGGAAACAGAATTATCCAACTATACTTGCAACATCAGGATTGACAGATCCTAGAGTTACCTACTGGGAAGCAACTAAGTGGATTGCAAAACTAAGAAGTAAAAAGACTGATAATAACTCAATATTTTTAAAAACGTATACCGAAGCAGGCCATGGTGGAATGGCTGGAAGATACAATCAAATTAAAGAGACAGCATTTATTTATGCGTTTATTCTATGGAAAAATAATTTAATTCAAAATCATTCCTCTTCATAAAACAATTTTATAAAAAAGTTTTACATAACTCTCATAAATATCTTCTAATCAAAAAAAGATTGTTTCAATTATTAAATTAATGATTATTATGCATAAATAATTTAGGAGATTAAATAATGGCACTAGTATCAAATTTAGATGGAAAATTAAGACTTCCAGTTGTGGGAGCACCTCTATTTATAGTATCTGGACCAGAGCTAGTTATTGCTCAATGTAAAGCAGGTATTGTTGGATCTTTTCCAGCTCTTAATGCAAGGCCACAAAGTATGCTGGGTGATTGGTTAACAAGAATAAAAGATGAACTAGCGGAACATGATGAAAAAAACCCTGATACACCATCTGCACCTTTTGCCGTTAATCAAATTTGTCATGCATCTAATGATAGATTGATGGAGGATATGCAAACATGTGTTGAGCATGAAGTTCCAATCATCATTACAAGTCTTAGACCTCCGCTTGAAATAGTAGAAGCTGCTCATAGCTACGGGGGTGTTGTTTTTCATGATGTTATTAATGTAAAACACGCAAAAAAAGCTGCAGAACAAGGTGTTGACGGACTTATTTTAGTCTGCGCAGGAGCTGGTGGTCATGCCGGAAGTTTATCCCCCTTCTCCCTAGTAAGAGAAATAAAAGAATGGTTTGATGGAACAATATTATTATCTGGTTCAATTAGCGATGGACACTCCATAGCTGGTGCTTTAGCAATGGGAGCAGATCTTGCTTACATTGGCACCAGATTTATTGCAACCGAAGAGGCAAATGCCGATCAAGGATATAAAGATATGTTAATTGAATCTACAGCAGATGACATAGTTTATTCTTCACTTTTTACTGGTGTTAATGGTAATTACCTTAAACCATCAATTGCTAAAGCTGGTTTAGATCCAGATAATTTACCAAGTGCTGATAAATCAAAAATGAATTTTGGATCTGGTGGAAATATGAAACAAAAAGCTTGGAAAGATATCTGGGGATCCGGTCAAGGTATTGGTGGTATTAAAGATGCTCCATCAGTAGGTAGTCTTGTTGGCAAAATTGAAAAAGAATACAATCAAGCTTTTGATGAAATGATGCAAAAAAATAGTAGTTAAAACCAGAAATTATTATCCTCAATCCTTTTCAAATCATGTTTTACCATCATGTTTACAAGGGATTGAAAACTGATAGATGGTTCCCAGCCAAGATTTTCTTTTGCTTTAGATGCATCTCCCAGAAGATGATCTGTTTCAGATGGTCTAGTATATTGTTTATCAACAGAAATAATTGTGTTGCCTGTTTTTTTACAAATTCCAACCTCATTATCACCTTCATTATCCCATTCAATGTCAATATTAATTGATTTTGCTGCAACCTGAACAAAGTCTCTGACGCTATTAGTTTCACCTGTAGCGATAACATAGTCATCGGGTTTATCTTTTTGAAGCATCAACCACATTGCCTCAACATAATCTCCTGCAAAGCCCCAGTCACGCTCAGCATTTAAATTCCCTAAATTAATTTTTTTAATTTTTTTTAGAGCTATTTTAGCCATTCCTTGTGAAATTTTACGAGTTACAAATTCTGTTCCACGTAAAGGTGACTCATGATTAAAAAGAATTCCAGAACATGCAAACATTTTCCATGCTTCACGGTAATTAATAGTCATCCAATGCGAATAAAGTTTTGCAATTCCATATGGGCTCCTGGGATAAAAGGGCGTATTTTCATTTTGAGGGCTTTGTTGAGCCTTTCCAAACATTTCTGAAGTCGAAGCTTGATAAAATTTTGGATTACCTCCTAAATTTCTTATTGACTCCAATAGTCTTGTTACACCAATACCATCTATATCAGATGTGTAGATAGGCTGCTCATAAGAAGTTTGGACAAAACTTTGAGCTGCAAGATTATAAATTTCATCTGGTTCTATCCTCTCAATTAATCTTTGGATATTTGTAATTTCTGCAAGGTCCATCGAAACAAGCTCTATTTGATCTAAGACACCTATATAAGACAAACGGGAAGTATTAATTGATGAGGTTCTTCTGACAGCCCCATATACTTTATAACCTTTTTTAATTAAAAATTCTGAGAGATATGCTCCATCTTGGCCAGTAATTCCAGTAATAAGTGCTTTTTTTGTCATGAAAGTAAAATAATTAAATAAAAATAAAAGTATATATTTTATTTAATAATTATCCTGAAACAATCACAAAGATTAAAAAAGATTTTTTTGGATTTCTTCTTTTTTAATTTTAACCTTCTTTTTTATTTTTTTCACTCTAGGCTTTCTACTCCCATGTTTAATGAAAATCTTATTAGATTCTATTTTATGAGACTGTTCTTTGCGTAACATATATATTTTGTTTGCTGCAGCCTTTCTTGCTGAAGACTCTTCAACTATAGGTAAATTATAATCTTTAATATAATTAACGTTTTCCCAAGGTGCATGAATAAATTTTTTAGGTACATTTTGTAACTCATGTATCCATTTTTTTATAAATATACCTTCAGGATCATGATCAATACCCTGCTTAATAGGATTGTAAATTCTTATAGCATTAATACCAGTAGTTCCTGACTGCATCTGTGATTGAGAATAATGAATGCCTGGTTCATAATCAGTAAATAAAGTAGCTAGGTATTTTGATGTTTTTTGCCAAGGAAGCCATAGATGGTAACTTGCAAAGCTCATTAACATAGCTCTCATTCTAAAATTAAGCCAACCTGTTTTTATGAGCGACCTCATACATGCGTCAACCATAGGATATCCTGTTAATCCATTTTTCCAACTTTCAAAAAAACGATTACTATCTGTTTCATTTCTTAATTTATCATAAGAAGAATGCATATTTTTGAATTCAATCTCAGGTTCATCTTCAAGCTTTTGAATAAAGTGACAATGCCATCTTAACCTACTTGAGAAAGTATTTATTGATTTAGGCCAATTCTTTTTTTCATCTTTTGATAATTTTTGTATTTCTTTTTTTCTTTTATTTGTTCTTTGAACAATTTCTTTAATAGATATTGTTCCAAAGGCAATATGAGTTGAAAGTCTTGAAGAGCTATTATCAGCTGTTAAAGGAGAGGACATTTCTTTTAAGTAATTTTTTCCTCTTTTATTTAAAAAACTCTCTAAAATCTTTAACCCCTCATTCCTTCCTCCTTTTTGTATTGCTTCAATACCGTCATTTTTAAGACCTAATTGTTTTGCTGAGGGAATAGTTTCGGAAATAAATTTATGACCTTTTATTTTTTTAGGGGGCTCATATGACATTATGTTCATTCTTTTTTGCCATTCCCTTGACCAACCATCTCTATTCTTTAATCCTCTAATAACTCCGTTCTGTGTAGGTTCATTCCATTTAATGTTTTGTAATTTAAACCAACTTCGAAGCCTTTGATCCCTCTCATATGTCCAAAAATTCCAAGTTTCTTGATGTGACCAAACTTCTTTTATTCCATATTGATTATTAATATCGTTAAATATTTCTATAGCATCTCCTGATTTAATAATTAAATCCTGCCCTATTTTTTTTAATTCTTTATCCAAATCTTGCAGACAATCTTTTAGAAAAAGATACTGCCTGTAACTTAAATCATCTTGTTTCCAAAGTTTTGGTTCAATAATATAAAGGGGCATTACGAATTTACTTTTGCAAGCGTTTGTAAAAGCTTCGTTGTCCCAAACCCTTAAATCTCTTTTGAACCAGGCAATATGCATATTAAAAAGTTTCTAAATTATTAACGATAATTTGGCTGGGGCGGTAGGATTCGAACCTACGCATCGCGGGATCAAAACCCGCTGCCTTACCGCTTGGCTACGCCCCATAAAACAGAATCAAAAATATCTTACATCGTATAACCTTCGTATACTAATTTTGACAAGAAAAAAGTGATAACTCTCTTAAATCTTTACATATAATAAAAAATAACATGTTGGAATAAATAATTATCTACAAAAGGAGGGTAAACATGAATGAATTTCAAATTATATCCATGATGAATTCGGGATTAGCAATGAATGGTCTTTTCCTAATTGGTTTTTCTTTTCTTGCATGGTTTTCTGGAAGGGCTTCAGTGATTATGCATGAAAAAGGTAATGCCAATTTATTTGGAAAAATAGTTATAAGTGCTTTTTCACTTTCATCAATATGGTACATAAATATGCAATTTGCTTATGTATCGCTTGGTATTAGAGGTGCAGCACATTCAATGGCAGTTTTGAAGGAGAAAACTGGATCTGTTAGTGCTAGAGGTCAATCGCTTATTGATAACTTTGGAGGAAGTACAGAAGTTCCTACTTTTAATCTTTTTAGTGAACCTGTAGGTTTAATATTGGTAATTTCATTAGCATTATGTCTTCTATCAGGCATATGGATAAACAATTCAAACGAAAAATAAAAATTAATTTTTTTAAAATAAAACTTGTAATTAACTTTTTGTATTAATAAGCTACTTATGAACAAATTTTTAATTAATTTTTGTAATAAAACTTCGATTACATTGATTAGTATGTTCACTAAATATATGGGGAGGACAAATAATGTCTAATATTAATAAGTTTTTAATGTTTATAGCTATTTCTGCTTTAACATTAAATTATACTACCTCTTTATCAGCTCAAGAGTCAGATGACTCTGAGTCTTTTGGTATTGAGGAAATTATAGTTACAGCTCGTAAAATTGAAGAGAGTTCTCAAGATGTTCCTGTAGCTATTACAGCCATTACAGAACAACTTGAAAAATCTAACATCAGAAATCTTCGAGATCTTCAAGGTTTTGCACCGAATGTCATCATTGGTGGCTTCGGAGGTAGAACTAGTGGAGCAGAATTAAATATTAGAGGTATTAGTCCTCCAAGATCTGATGACAATTCTTTTGACGCACCTATTGCTGTTATGATTGATGGTGTTCACTTGGGTACATCTGCAGGACAAATTCTTGAAAATTTTGATTTAGAGAGAATTGAGGTTCTTCGTGGTCCTCAGGGTACTCTTTTTGGTAAAAACACTGTTGGTGGTGTTATTAACGTTGTAAGAAGTAGGCCCACCGGAGAATTTGGTGGAAGATTGAAAGCCACTATAGGTGAGGATGGTCAACAAGAATTTAGAGCTGTAATTAATTTCCCAATTTCCGAGGGAAAAGTTGCTGGTAAAGTTTTTGGAACAATGATTGAAGATGATGGGTGGTTACCTAATATTACTCTTGGTAAAAAAATTCCAGAAAAAGATTATATGAATTATGGTCTTACTCTTCTTTTAACTCCTAATGAAAAATTTGAAGCAATAGTAACAGTTGAAACATTTGACGATCAGAGTGACTTAGCTGGTTATCATTACAGTTATAACTTTGCAACTGGAGTTGATAAAGCCCCAACAGATCCAAGACAGGTCAATACATCACTGGCTACAACATCATGTGCAATTTATGGTGCTTGTCGTAATAGCTTAGCTATTCCTAGCTATGCAGAGCAAGATACCAATAATGATGCTGCTCTTGAAACTGATGCGATTACTATCAATGCAACTTATGAAATAAATGAAAATTCACAACTTGTTTATGTTGGAAGTACTAGAGAAACATCTGAGTATAGAATATATGATTATGATGGATCAGCTGCTCCTTTCATTACAATCGAAAGATGGAATGATTATGAGCAAACTAGTCATGAGTTACGTTATGAGAGACAAACTGAAAGATCTACTCTTGTTGCAGGATATTATTTTTGGAACAGTGAATTTACTCAAGACTGGGTAACTGGTGGTGAATTCTGGAGAACATTATTTGGCGCTGTAGCTCAAACCCCATCATTATGGGCTGCTTGTCAAGGTACTAATGGTTTAGATGGCGCCTTTGCTCCTATTGCTTGTGACCTCGGTATTCAGGGAGGAATTCCAGCATCAGATATTGTTACTCAAATCCTGTTTGAAACTCAAGAAACGGAATCAGAAGCTTTCTTCCTAAACTATGAATATGATATTACAGATAAGTTAGCTATTAATGCTGGTATTCGTTGGACTGAAGAATGGAAAGCATTCGTAGCTGGTCAGTCATACCTATCAAATGAAGCAAGAGCTAGAGAGAGAAATTTTCCTGGTTATGCGGATTTATATCAAAAATGGGATGAGGTATCTCCAAGAGTTGGTCTGACATATAGAATTGATGAAGATAAAATGGTTTATGTTTCATATTCAGAAGGCTTTAAGTCTGGTGGTTTCTTTGGTGTTAACCAAAATATTCGTGACTTCGAGAGAGACCAATATGATCCTGAATTTGCATCAAATATCGAATTAGGCTTTAAAAGCACATTAATGGAAAATAGACTTAGATTAAATCTAACAGCTTTTAGAAATGAATTTGAGGATAAACAAGAATCTTTTGTTGCTCTAGATCCTGATACTAAAACTGTACAATCAGTCTTTAATAATGCTGCTGAGGTGTTATACGAGGGTTTTGAAGCAGAAATACTCTTTGCTGCAACGCGTAATTTACAATTATTTTTAAATTACGGCGCTCTTGATGCTAGCTATGAAGAATTCTTTACAGATATCAATCAATTCGATGGTCTAGGTGAAGTTGAAGATGCAAGTTTCTTAGAACCAAGAAATGCACCTGAATACACTCTAGGTTTAGGTTTCCAGTATAATGCTCCAATTGCAAATGGTGAGATGGAAATATATTTCAAATACTCTGAGACTGGTGAGACACAAACAAGTCTTCTTAATCTTGAGTCCGGAGCTTTTGATGGTACCGAAGACGTAAGTGCAAATATTGGTTATTACCAAGATAACTGGAGTGTGGTTATTTTCGGTAGAAATTTAACAGATGACCAATTTGAAATTCCAATCTTACTTGGTGGAAGCTTTACAACTGGTCCTCTTTTTTCAGTTTCTACTGCAGGAACAAGACCAAGAGCTTTTGGTATTGAACTTGGTTATGAATTTTAAAACCATAATATAAACTTAATAAATAAAATTTAAGGGCTGCAATTTGTGGCCCTTTTTTTATATTTATATTTTAAATAATATATTTAATTACATTTATATAAAAAATACTGGTTTTGTTGTAATAACTAAAAAAATGTTGTCAAATCATATAATCATTTTACAAGATTCATAAGTAAATAAGAAAGGGAGAGGAAATGGTAAAATTTAACAAAATAATTTTTGGATTTTTTGCGTTTAGTATAATCGTTTCATATGGATTTACTAACATTTTAGCGCAAGAAACTGAGAGTACAGCAGGCATAGAAGAAATAATTGTTACAGCAAGACAGCAGGCAGAAAGCTTGCAAGATGTTCCTGTTACAGTATCAGTTATGTCTGAAATTGACCTCGATAGATATAATATATCTAATCTAGTTGATGCGGCTAAAATGGTTCCAAACTTTAGAATTAATGCTGGTGGATCGGGAAATGGATCTAACATATATCTACGTGGTATAGGTTCTAGTTCTATTTCGGCTGCTTTTGATCAATCAGTTGCAATTAATATTGATGGAGTTGTTGTTAATAGAGGTAGATTTATTCACAATGCTTACCTTGATATGGCACAGATTGAAGTTCTAAAAGGTCCTCAGTCATTGTATTTCGGTAAATCCGCAACTGCTGGTGTTATTTCTATAAAAACTAATGATCCAACTGAGGAGTTTGAAGCTGAACTTGGTGTAGGTTTTGAAAGTGAACATGAAACAACATTTCTAGAAGGTGTTATTTCTGGTCCTATTGGAGAGAATTTATTAGCTAGACTAGCTTTTGGGACTAGTGAAACAGATGAATTACGTGAAAATTATTCTTTTGCTAATGACCCTATGCCCTTTGGGAATGGAACAAAACCATTTTTCGGTGAAGAATCAACCAATATTAGATTAACATTACTTTGGACGCCTACTGAAAATTTAACTGCTAAATTAAAATATCAGTATTCAAAATATGAAAATGATGGTGGTGGAACTATGTACCAAGAAGAGTGGTGTGCTGATGGACTTGGTAATCCTCTTGCTCACCAAGCAACTGGTGTACCAGGAGCTGCTGCTGCCTTCACAACTAGACTAGGGGTAGATGATTGCGTTGTTAATGGTAATACTTCTAAAATAAATTTAGAACCTGGTCTAAGAGCTGGTCTTCCTTATGGATATGAAGATGGTGAACCAGGATTAAACCAAGAAACAGATATGGTTTCTCTTGAAATTAATTGGGATATTAACGATAGCCTTGCATTAACATCTATTACAAGTTTAGTTGAATTAGATCATGATGAATTAGATGATTATAGTTATGGTGCAGGTGTTTATGGCGGATTACATAGAAATGTGTATGAACATACTTCTCAAGAATTTAGATTAGCAAGTGACTTTGAGGGTGCAATTAATTTTCAAGCAGGTCTATTCCTTCAAGAAATAGATCAAAGATTTGATGCCCACCAATATGCATTTAATCTTCCAATCACACCAAATATTTTTGGCCCAGCTCTTGGCTTTTTTGGTGATTTCGACGTAACAGCTCCTTTAGTTGGTCCGGACCCCGCGACAGGAAATATGTATGATTATAATAAAGACCACTATCTTGATACAGAAGTAATGTCAGCTTTCATGGCTATATATCTTGATATAAGTGATAGAACTGAACTATCAGTTGGTGCTAGATATACTGAAGAGGAAAAATCTGGTTATATAAAAATACCATATATTCATGCTGCAGCTGCTGCATTTGGATTTGGAGCTCCTCCTCTTATTGAAGGTTTAGAGTTTGAGGATAATAATTTATCTCCTGAGATTGCTCTTAATTATTATATAAATGATGATACAAGTGTATATGTTGCCTGGAAAAGAGCATTTAAATCTGGAGGTATTGATAATAGTGCTTTACCTACTGCCTCAATTAATCCTTTATCTCCTACATTTGAGGGTTTTGATGCGTTAATATACGAATCAGAAGAAGCTGAAGGATTTGAGATTGGTATAAAATCAAACCTACTTGATAACAGTTTGAGAATAAATGCTACTTATTATTTTTATGAATACACAGATCTTCAAGTTCAACTTTTTGATGCTAATATCATTCAATTTAGTACGTTCAATGCTGGTGCAGTTGAGACTGAAGGTTTTGAGGCTGATATGCTATGGTATACAGACGTTGAAGGCTTAACTTTGAGAGGCCAATTTGCATGGACTGATGCTACTAATACTGGTGATTTTTTCAATACTAGTGGAGTAAATTTAAGAGGAAGTGAAAGGTCCTATAGTCCTGAATTTGCAGGATCCCTCGGCTTTAGTTACGATGCTGGCTTAGGTGCGGGTTGGAGAGTCAACTTATCATCAGATGCAAGATATAGTGATGATTACGGTTGGGGAGTATATAAAAATTCTCCTAGACAAGACTCTTACTGGATGAATGATGCCGCTATAAGCATATATTCTGATGACGGAAAACATTCAATTAATCTTATTGGAAGAAATCTTGGCGATGAAATTGTTATTGTCACAGGTGGTTCTACTCCAGGGAGAATTGGTACCCGAACAGATCCAACGTTAGAAGCAGCACTTCTCCAGGATCAGAATGTTACAACTCAACAAGGTAGAACTGTAACATTGCAATATAAGTATAAAATGTAATTTTCAAAATTATTACTTCAATTAAAAGGGCTATTTTATAGCCCTTTTTTTATTGCTTTATATCAGTTGATAATATCAAATAAATTATAGGGAGGTATTATGGAAGAAATGATACAAAAACCTGATGAAGAGACAAAAGATTATATCTTTAATCAGACAATGCTTAGAATAAAAGATCCAGCAAAGTCTCTTAATTTTTATACCAATATTTTGGGAATGACATTATTAAAAAAAATTGATTTTCCTGAATTCAAATTTTCTTTATTTTTTTTGGCTTATTTAAGACCAGATGATGATCCTGTGCCAGAAAATAAAAACGATAGATTCGAATACACTCTTAAGCAGAAAGCCGTTTTAGAACTTACACATAACTGGGAAACTGAAAAAGATAAAAATTTTTCATATCACGATGGAAATTCCGATCCAAGAGGTTTCGGTCATATAGGAATTACGGTACCAGATGTATACGAAGCTTGTTCTAGATTTGAAAAAATGAATATTGAGTTTCAAAAAAGACCTGATGACGGAAATATGAAAGGGCTAGCTTTTATAAAAGATCCTGATGGGTATTGGATTGAAATTTTGTCTGCTAAAGGTTTATCAAATACAATTTAAAAAAAGGAAAAGAAATGTCTGTGTTAAATTTATTTAATTTAGAAGGTGAGGTTGCGGTAGTAACTGGTGCTGGTAAAGGGATAGGAAAAGGTATAGCAATTGCATTAGCTGAGGCAGGGGCTGATCTTGTATTGGCTTCTCGCAGTGAAGATCAGTTAATAGATGTTGCTAAAGAAATTGAAACAATTGGCAGAAAAGCACTTGTTGTTCCAACAAATGTAACTGATACAGACTCTATGGAAAACTTAGGAAAAAAGACTACTGATAAGTTTGGCAAACTATCCATATGGGTCAATAATGCAGGTGGTCTTCCTGATGGAACACCTCGTTACCTTACTAAAACATCTCCTGATCAATTCAATGCACAGTTGGACTTAAATATCAAAGCTGCATGGTCAGGATGCGTTGTTGCCGCCAAGCACATGATTGAAAAAGGAGGATCTATAATTAATATTTCATCGACCTCCTCAAAAAATATGGGACCAAATATAAAAAATGGTCCATATGGTGCATCCAAAGCTGCAATAAATAGTTTGACTGCAACTTTCTCTATTGAGCTTGCCCCCAATATCAGAGTTAACGCCGTTGCCCCTGGCCCAATACCAACAGAGAATTTCGTAGAATCTATGAAAATGGATACTCCTGAAAGAGAAGAACAATTAAAAAAAATGATCAATATCCCACTAAAGAGATGGGGTAAACCTGAGGATATAGGAGCTGCTGTTGTTTTTATGGCATCCCCTGCATCTGGTTGGGTTACAGGACAATGCCTTTTTGTTTCAGGGGGATTGTAATAAATATTATTGAGTAGGTATTTGAAGTTTTACTATAAGCCCTGTTGGTTTTGCATCTAGTAATTGAATAGTACCATTATGAAACTTTATCATTGAAGCTACTAAGCTTAAACCTAAACCAGTACCAGTTGTATTTCTACTTGTATCTAATCTTACAAACCTATCTAAGACTTTTTCTTTATCTTCATCTTGAATTCCAGGTCCAGTATCAGATACCCAAATTGTAATTTTGTCTTTGTCGTTCTTTGAGCCAACATTAACTATATTTTTATCTGATCCGTATTTAATTGAATTATCAATAAGATTGGAAATAGCCTGTGATAGAAGATTCTTATTACCTGCGAGATACAAATCTTTTTTACATTCATTATTTAAAACTACACCTTTCTCTTCAGATAAGGGTTCCCATAAATCAATAATATCTTCTATTAAATTTTTAATATTAATTTTTTCTTTTTTAAGTGATACAGATCCAGAGTCTACTCTTGATATAGCAAGTAAAGAATTGAATGTGTTAATAACGCCATCAACATCTTCGATTACTTCTTTTAAAGTCTCTCTATAGCTCTCTAAGTCAGGGCTTGACATTAAAGTAACTTCTAAATTTGTTCTTATTTTATTAAGAGGTGTCCTTAAATCATGGGCAATATTATCACTTACACCTTTCATTCCAGTCATTAGCTTATTAAGTCTATCAAGCATATTGTTAAGGTTAAGTGATAATTGGTTTAGCTCGTCATTATTGGATGATGTTGGTAATCTCATTGAAAGATCACCATCCATAATTTCTAAACTTGTTTTATTTATTGCAGAAATCCTATTTAAAAAGTTTCTACTTAAAACATAACCGCCTAATAATCCCAGAAAAATAATTAATAAGGATGTACTTAAAATAGTATTAAAAAAACGCTCTTTAAGATAATTTTCATAGCTTACATCTCTAGCAACAATTAGATTATATTTATTCCTTACTATGAATTCTTTTCCTCTAAAGTAATACTTCCTTATAATTTCTCCGTTATTGTTTTTCTTTTCAAATGAAAATAATACACCACCTTCATCAAGTCTTGTTAAATTCCATAGGGAGTCAGTATCTGAAAAATTACCGGCAATGAACTTATTATTCGAATTTCTTAAAATATATAAATTTGGATTTGGTGTTCTTGAAAGATACTGAATTTCTCTTATTAATCCAACTTCGTTGTATCTTTTATAAACTTGACTAAGTCTTGTGCTTTCTTGAATAATTTCATCATCAACTTCCATCTGAAAATCTCTTGATGTTGACCAATATAAATAAAATGCTACTAATCCAATAGAAAGGGCAAGTAGAATAATATAAATGAAAATTAAACGAAAACTTGTTAAACGAAATAAATCAATCATCGCTTCTTAGAGCATATCCAGCCCCTCTTTCAGTAAATAACATTTCCTTTCCATCAAATGGTTTGTCAATTTTAGAACGCAATCTTGAAATATGCACATCAATAACATTTGTCTGAGGATCGAAATGATACTCCCAAACCCCCTCAAGTAACATTGTTCTTGTAACAACTTGATTGGATCGCTTCATCAAAAATTCAAGCAATCTGAACTCTCTAGGCTGAAGATCTATCTCAACTCCATGACGATAAACTTGCCGAGTTAGTAAATTCATTGATAAACTGCCTACTTTAATAGAAGTTTCCTTTACTTCAGGATTTGTTCTTCTGTGAAGTACCTCTATTCTTGCTAATAATTCTGAAAAAGAGAAAGGTTTTGCTAAATAATCATCTGCACCTGCTTTAAGACCTAAAACTTTCTCATCAACCTCTCCCAGTGCTGATAAAATTAATATTGGAGTTTCAATGTCTTCTTTTCTTATTTTATTAACAAGTAATAATCCATCTAATTTAGGCAACATTCTGTCAACAACAATTACATCGAACTTTAACGTAAATGCCAGTTGTTCACCTTCTTCACCATCAGAGGCATGATCTACTACATGACCACTTTCTTTTAAGCCTTTTATTAAATACTTAGCCGCATTAATATCATCTTCAATAAGTAAAATATGCATTTTATTCTCCGCATATAGAATAATCTAAATATTTAATAAAAGTTAGAGATTAATTTGACTGTACCTGAAATTTTTTTTGGGGAGCTATAGTATTCAAATACAGTCAAATATTTTCATAAATACATATTGCGTTATTGTTTTTTACCAATACATTTCTATATTATTAATTTTTCGTAATGTTTTATAAGAGGTTTAAATTGAAAATTTTAAAAAATATAAGAGTTTTAGACTTTGGAAGATATATCGCAGGCCCATACTGTGGAGCACTACTTGGTGACCTAGGTGCCGAAGTAATAAGAGTCGAGAGGTTAGATGGATCAGAAGATAGGTTCATCCATCCTTTAAAGGATGAAGGCGGTGAAGGTGCAATGTTTATGCAAATGAACCGTAATAAAAAAGGAATGACATTAAATCCAACTAAAGAAGGTTCTGCAAATATATTAGAGAAATTAATAAAATCAGCAGATGTAGTAATAGCTAATCTTCCACCTCAGACACTCAAAAGAATGGGTATAGACTATGAAACAATTTCGAAATATAACCCCGGTATAATCCTCACAACTGTTTCAGCTTTTGGTGCAGGAGGCCCATACTCAGAGAGAGTTGGATTTGATGGGGTTGGTCAAGCGATGTCAGGTGCAGCCTATTTAACTGGAAACGAGAGTGAACCTGTAAAAGCATACTCACCCTATATAGATTATGGTACAGCTTCGTTAACGGCGATGGGAACTTTAGCTGCAATAATTGAAAGAAATGAAACTGGAAAGGGTCAAATTGTTGAAGGTGCTCTTTTTGCAACATCACTTGCATTCATGAATACACATTTAATAGAGCAATCAATTACAAAAAAGAATAGAAAAGCGATTGGAAATAGAAGTCCTTATGCAGGGCCTGTTGATATGGTACAGACAAAAGATGGATGGATAGTTGTTCAAGTATTAGGTGATACGTTATTTAAAAGATGGTCATAGCTTGTAAGTGCAGATGATTTATTAAATGATGATAGATTTACAACTGATATTAATAGGGGAATTAACGGAGAAATCTTAAGTAAAAGAACTAGTGACTGGGCATCACAATACACAAATGAAGAAGCATTAAATCTATTAGCAAATGCAAATGTACCTGCTGGTCCTGTTAATGATTTACAAGAGGCATTAGATGACCCTCATGTGAAGGCTATGAATTTTTTTCAAGATCTAGAATATCCAGGTATACCCGGTAAATCTCCAGTAATGGGACTTCCAGTAAAACTATCTAACTCAGATAATACAATTGAGAGAAGGCCACCTATTTTAGGAGAACACACCGAGGAAATTTTAATTGATTTAGGCTTTACTAAAGATGAAATTGATGAATTTAAAGAAAAAAGAATTATTTAAAACCTATAAATTCTGAAAACTCATTAACATCAGCTCTGGAGCTTCTAAATTGATTGATAGGATTTTCCGGATCGGCGTATCCAATACCCATACCGCAAAAAAGCATCAGCTCATCAGGGATTTTTAAAAAATCACCAACAGATTTGTACCAAATTGCCCATGCTTCTTGTGGAGCAGTATGTAAACCCTCCTCTCTTGCTAATAACATTATTGATTGTATAAACATTCCAAGATCTGACCATTGCCCCTCTTGCATTTCTCTGTCAATAGCAAAGAAAAGCGCAACTGGTGCATCAAAAAATTCAAAATTTTTCATAAATTGTTTAATCCTTCCAACTTTATCATCTCTTGAAACATTTATTGCATTATACATACCCTCTCCAACATCTTTTCTTCTTTTTTCATAAGGTTCTTTCAAGTTAGGTGGATAAATTTTGTACTCAGTACCCTCACCTTTAGGATTCTTTGCGGCTTTGATTTGAATCTCCTTCTTAAAATTTTTTAAAGGATCACCTGAGACTACCCAAACTCTCCAAGGTTGGAGATTACCACCTGATGGAGCTCTTCTGGCTTTATTAAGTATATCAAAAATAACTTCCTTTTTTATTTCAGTACTTTTAAAAGCTCTACAGGTTAATCTTGTATCTAAAGCCTCACTCACAGTTTTTGATTTGTTATGAATATTTCTCATTTTAAACTCCAAATTAACTTTTATCTATGTCCCATCTTTTAAGTAATGTCTTTTCCAATAATGACATGATTAAAAATAAAATAATTCCTAAAAGCACCAAAAGGATTAATGCTGCAAATAATTTTGGTACATCAAGACGATTACCTGCTTCAATAATTCTCCATGCTAGACCAGTTGAAGTTCCCGACCCGGCAACAAACTCTGCTACAACTGACCCAATTAAAGCTAAACCAATGGATGTCTTCATACCTGTAAGAATAAATGGTAAAGCATAAGGTAGCTGAAGCTTAAATAATCTTTGAAATCTATTTGCTTCATATAAGCTAAACAATTCACATAGATTCCTTTCAACTGACCGAATTCCAAGATTCGCATTAGCTAAAACAGGAAAAAATGCAACAATAACCGCCAAAATTAAAATAGCGTATTCAGCATTATCAAGTCCAACCCAAATTAGTATTAGAGGTGCAATTGCTACTACAGGAGTAACCTGAAAAATTACTGCAATCGGATATAGAGATAATTCAATTATTTTAGATTGAGAGAATAATATTGCAATAAAAATAGCTAATAAGGATGCAATCGTGAAGGCAAAAAAAGTTATTCGAAATGTTATAAAGGTGGACCTCAATAAATCACTATAATTCAGCAAAAGAGAGGTAAAAATATCAGTAGGTGCAGGAAGAATATATTTTGGTATACTTTGAAAATTAACTGTCATTTCCCACACAAAAAGTAATAAAAGGAATGAAATAATTGGGGCCAAAAAGGATAAATAACGTTTTATCATTCATTGCTCTCCTTTTTAAGAATATTGGTTAAATAATTAATCTTTGAGAAGAATTCATTACTTTGTTGACCGTCATCTCTTAATTTTTTTTCAGTTATAAAAACATCATCTAAAATCTTTCCTGGACTTGATGACATCACTAATACTCTTTCAGCTAAATAAACAGCCTCTGTGACTGAATGCGTAACAAATAAAACGGTTAATTTATTTTTTTTCCATATATCCAATAAATCATCTTCAAGTTTATTTCTTGAAACCTCATCAAGAGCTGCAAAAGGTTCGTCCATCAATAATAATGAACAGTCTTGAACCATTGCCCTTGCAATTGAAACCCTCATTTTTTGACCGCCTGAAAGCTGATTTGGCAAATAATTTTCCTTGCCCTCTAAACCTACTTTAGATAACCAAAAATATGCTTTTTCCTTTGATACTTTTTTATTTTTAAATGTTAGTTCAGTTGGAAGAAGAACATTATCAATAACAGATCTCCATGGGAGAAGGGTTGGATCTTGAAAAACAAAACCAATATTTGGTTTTCTATTATTAAAGTACTCTACAGATCCTGAAGTAGGTTTAATTAAACCTGATGCTAACCTTAGTAAAGTTGATTTACCTGCACCTGAAGATCCTAAAATTGAAACAAAACTATTTTTTTTTATATCTAAACTCAGAGGCCCAAGAATTGGCGTATCATATTCCTTATAGATCTTATTAAATTTAAACATTAATTACCTTTTTCAATAAAATCCAAAGTATAAGAGTCTCTCCATTTAAGATTTTTATCATAAACACCATTTTCAGACATTATATTAAAAAAATTCTTCCATTTTTCCTCAGACATTTTACCAATATCAGCTCCAAGGGATACTTCATTAGATATCATATTATATTCTCTGATTTTTCTAATAGCTTGTAGCAAAACATCTTCAGTCATTTCACTATTTTCTTTTAAAATCAATTTATTACCTAACGACGGGTCTCCATAAATATAATCAATCCAACCCTCAATGCTTGCATCGACAAAATTCTGAACAATTTTTGGATCATTTTTTATCATAGTATTAGAGGCTAAAATCATTGCTCCATAACTTGGATATCCATAATCAGCCATTAAAAAAACTTTAGGTTGTTCTCC
>Ga0163110_10000401_pt1 | contig 20110 bp, 22 predicted proteins | sample CRUFie1St17metaG_FD_108703 | JGI IMG/M metagenome (GOLD analysis project Ga0163110, IMG submission 108703) | Marine microbial communities from the Costa Rica Dome - CRUD Field 142mm St17 metaG | ecosystem: Environmental > Aquatic > Marine > Oceanic > Photic zone | place: Costa Rica: the Eastern...
TGCTAGACCATTATTCAAAGGTGCTGATGGATCATCATCAGGGAAACTAAACACATAGGTTTGGTTGTCCTCAATGTTGCTGAGATCAAACTGGATCTTTCTGGTGTCATCACCAACGTCAGCAAAAATTGCGCCTTTGTAAATCTTGTTAGTAAGTGTCTGAGATGATGCTTCGCCAACCACCTTGATATTCATATCAGGGAAGGTAACCGTGCGGTTATTGCTCAGCAACGAAGAGTCAAAGATCACATACCTTGTGGGGTCATTCTCTTCATCTGTTGAGGGAGTGTTGGAGAATGTGGGGTTGACCATGTTTTTGTTGAAGACATTCTGGTCAGAGATGTCATCCAACAGAGTAGACTGAGTGTTAGCAGCACCAAAGTCAGGCAGTTTGTAAGTGTGCTGACCAGGACTTTCCCAGGCGTCACACTCAAACTTTGCGATTTTATCAGTTGCAGTAGATCCAGTAATTTGGAGCTCAGCATCCTTGATGATAATCGTTTTGTTTGTAACAGTCTGGAAAGTATCATTCGCCAGAATAGTGGTGCTTGTGTTTGTACCTACGTTAGGTAGGTCAAAACGACGTGTGCCAGACTGTGTAGAGATCGTATCAACGTTAAATTGCACTCTCTTTGCAGGGTTTTGATCACCTTGCAGGAAGAATTGTGCGTCGGTCTGAATAATAGGACCATTGATAGTGAAAAATCCACTACCCTGAGGAGTCATCTCAATGCTTGACGTTGCAGATGCACTGTCAACAGCACGAATGACTAGAGTAGAGGATCCGTCAGTATTTTCTCTTCTAGAATTATAGAGAGATGCTGATCCAAATGCAAGTCCGATCTCGTTGATTGCAGACTGATAGATCCCACTGTCACGATCCAAGTCGAAAGCTAATCCTGGCGCTGAGGCACTTCCTGCGCTCACACCACGGAATAGTTGATTGACCTTTGCCTTACGGTTTGGAATCAGAGGGTCAGAGATAACGATGGGCAGAATTGCCTCGCCAGTAACGAGTGCGTCTGCAATCGTATCTAATTGGGATATACGTTTAGTTGCCACGAAATCTCAACACGATTTGCTACAGTTTTATTTATAACCATTCTGCCTCAACCATTTATCGGTGAGCGGAGTAGGACTATAAGTCTCCCACATTTTGCCCCGCGCACATGCTTGAAGTGCTCGCATTGTCATGCCTTCAGTCTTACCTGCCCAGAATGCTTCTTTCTCCCAGGGAATAGCGTTAGGCATATTCTTGTAGGTGTCAGATGCAATGTCTTGCCAGATCTGAGGGACTTTCTCTTCATCCATAATGATAGCAATCATACTATTGTTAATAGTACCTGCCATACAGTCTTGTGCAGCGTGCCATCCTTCATGACGCATTACACTCATGAGCACATGTGGGCGACCCATGAATCGACGATTCAGATAGAAGTTGTTGCTTACAGTGTGATAAACACCACGGTGTCCCACTGGGAAATACTTCTCATCTGCCAAAAATACTTTTACGCCTACCTGATGCAGTGCATTCAACATGTTGTTGAATTCAATAGCAGCGAAGGTATAACGCTCTGGATCATCATATTGACTGGAGACATCAAGCAATGAGTGGACCTCAGTGACTCCTTCAGTGCATTCTCGCAGGAGCATACACCCCATAGCATCGAATGTAAAATAACCTTTAGTCGGTTTAGCAACTGCTGCTAAACTTGTCAATCCTAACAGGGCTCCTGCCAGGAGTGCATTCCGAAATTTCATTTTGTTTCCGCAAGTTTACCATCTACAAATGTAAGCATCATCCTAGGGAATGGTGCGTAATGTGCATCCCACTTCGTAGGATATACTTCTATTGTCTTCGTAGCATAGTATGGTCTTACCCTACCACGCAAACCGTTGGGGACATAACCTTTAGGATCGTCTCTTGAGAAGTCCTGAGTGTCACTGTAATCAACTTCAAATAATCTCCCTGCTGGGTCTAGAAAGAAAGTAACACACCAACCGTCAAGGTCTGTTGTCTGGAGAGATCTTCCCCAAAACCCTGATCCAATGTCACAGTGACATAGAATGGTGTCATACATTTTTTCCATAATACCTCAGGAGAAACTTAGTGTAGCTCGGGGTCCGTATACTACAGGCTCATGATACACATACTTAGGTATGTATAGCACATCTCCTGGGTCCATTTCGACTGCACCGAGTCCATCTACACGATAACCTATTTTTCCTATAATTGGCACAATCATTACATCTACGTTATCATTGTGCCTACCAAATGTGCTGGATCCAGCACCAAAGGAAATGTATTGATGAAACTCTCTCATATTATACTGTGCCCACATATAGTCAAATAGTGGTCTCATTTGAAATGGGACGTATTTACCCTCACATATAATAGTATTCAGCGCACCTTGATGCAACATGATGCTCTTTGTTTCGTTAAGGATTTCTTCAGATTTCACTTTTGGTGCAATCACCGTAAAAGTTTTATTGAGTCTGTCGTAATCTAACTTATCAAATACATCAGTCCAAGTGATGTTATCTACATCAACTCTTTTTCTCGTCAGTGTTGCGCGATTCATGGAGTTTCTTCACTGCTTTAACAACCTCAGGAGTTTCTTCCCATTCCCAAGTATCACCTTTCTCTGAAATAAACTGTTTCTTAGGCATCCTTCTCCTCCTTTTTTTTCTTAAAGTACAGACTATAGTAAGTCTTTCTCATTTCGCTAATGGTTTCCATATCTTCTTTGAATCCCATATATTTAAGATGTTGGTATGTGCCCTCCATCTCACTAATTAGGAGAAGAATGTTTACTGCGGTGACTGGTCTGCCACCAAAGTCATACTCACTCAGGGACCTCCTCATAATTTTCTATCCAATCACTAAGGTCAAATAAGATAGGGTGACACCCTTCCATTACGAGATAATCTGATGCTTGATATAGATCCTCCAAGGTATATTCCCGTGCAGTATCTGCATCTAGTTTAACTTCTTCCATGTCCTTCATCGGAGCAGGTAACTCTTCAAATGTAAAAGGTATGCCTTGTATGAAATACATCTGGACTATACCTACGTCTTTAAGATTGTGAAACGAGTTAGTGATCCGAATCTTGTCCATTTTAGAAGTCTGCCGTCATTTCTCCAAGAGACTCTGCAACGTATGCCTGCACCCCAGCGGGATCGGGCACAAATTCTTCAGGGTCTGGGATATTTATCTCAGATCCCTTGTCCTTAGTGATGAGTGGCGTCATCATACAAACTCCATTGTCATGGATAATTTTGATGGTGTGCCCTCTCTCAACCAAGGAGAATACGAAGTCAAAGTTGTCTTGGACTTCTTGACAGGATAGCGTAATAATACTATTCATGCGAGGTATGTAATGAATTCTTCAGGGACGTTTTCGTTGAATTGAGCAATAGTCTCGTAGAATCCTTCAGCACCTTCGGCATCAAATTTCCACTTGATCTCCTCGTCAACTCCTTCGTTGTCCATGATTTTCACGGTGCGTTGAGGGATGTTGACCCAGATGTGCTCAAGGTAGGTTTCCGTAGACATGGGAGTGCTGTGAAGACTCCCGTATCATACATCAATTCAGCAGCAATGGCAAGCCATAGACCTGATGGGGTCCGAGACCGCAACCAGTTGCCATGTAACCCGTGCCGACACCCGTGTGGATCAGACCAGTAGCAACCTGATTCAGTAGGGCACCAGTGGGCACAAATTCAGCGATCACACCAGTGGGTGTTGCGATGAATGTAGAGTGGACACCTGCACTAGATCCCATGATGATGTCATTCATGGACCCAGGCATGGATGTGCCCAGACAGATTCTAGTCTGTGTTGGTGGTGCCAGACCAGGGATAGGCAGGTCAGTAGTGATATCAATGATTGCACCATTCACAAAGGTAAACTGACCAGAGAGTGCTTTGAGTGGGTTGAAGATTGCAACCATCTCAAATCTACCACTGTTAAGGAAGGAAGAGATCCAGTTTGCTTCGTTAGTGATCTCACCAGAAGCAATGTTTTCAATGGTGTTTGCCTCAGTCTTAATAGTCTGAGAGTTAAATGCCAGTGAGTTGATTGCAGTGATCTTAACCTTTGCACCCTGGATACTAACGTCACCAGTGTATGCAATATCGTGGTCACCTTCTTTACGAGATCCAGACTTCTGCTCTTTCTCGTCTTTCAGGTTACCTTTAAGTTGACTACCCCATGGCACTCTACCGTGCTCATCTGATTCAGGGTGGAAGGGAATCTCATCAACAGGATAGAAATGACCACCAGGCAATGCCTTGAAGTATTGATCACGCTCAGTCTGTTTGATGTGGACCATGTTGATCATGTCCTGCTTCTTATTCTTCTTCTTGGTAGAAGACTTATCAGCACCACCAGTATCGATACTAGCAGTCACATCTGTGCCTGCTGAAGCAATCTTAGTTTTCTTATTGTCAGTCCTATTAACAACTTTCTGACTCTGCTTGTCTAGATCACTCTTAGCGTCTGTCTTATCAGGTTTCTTACTTGATCCCTCAGACTCTGCTTGAGGACCCTGAGAGGCATTGTCATTCTTGGCACCTGTCACTTCCTCGTGATAGTTACCCATGACCTTCAGATAGAAGTCACCCTCAACTGTCAGCACATAGTTACCTTTAATAGTCTCACACTTATCTCTAGCAACGATCTTAGTCTCATTGTTAGGGACATTCTTGTGCTCATTACCGTGAGCATCTTGGAATGTAGTGATACCACCAGGACCCTGTTTGATTTGTTTCTCAACACCAGGGGTTGAATCATTGATCTCCTTGGCACCATTGAGGTGAGTAACAACCTCCATGAGGTCTGTATTGATAGCAGTAAACATCTTATCGATGTAACTACCGCCACCACCTGCTCCAGTGACACCATCATCAAAACTAGAGAATGGTGTGCCAACAAGCACTTCACCGATATTACCACCACACTGTGTGGTACCGATCAATGGATACCACGCCTTAGACTTCGGTCGTTTAATCTTCCTCCCGCAATCTTTCTTGAAGAACATCGCGATGATGGCAAAGATGAGTTTAATCAAACCTGCCCAGTTGAGTGATGTAAAGTCAAACTCAAAGATCATCTGCACAGTCTCACCGATGCTTCTTGCTGCACCTGCGATACCTTTTGCCATATCAACAGCAGCAATCACATCACCAGCAATATCCTTGACGCGATTCATTGTGCTAGTGATACCACCCAAGATACGGTTAGTAACACCTTTAACAGCAGAGTCAACACCCTTAAGTTTATCAGCAATCTTATCTACAATCTGCGTCGCTATATTATTAGCGAACGCAGAGACATCCGATATTGCGGCTTGCACTAGCCCCAACCACATCGGTTTCTTCATGCAGAAGATGTCAAAGATCATCTCAAGAAACATCATGATTGTGTTGATCACAACCAGAGGCACGAAACTGGAGATGATAGAAACAATCTTACCAACAATCTCTGCAATGAGTTTGGCAAGCAATTCTTTCAGTGGTGCAAGGATACCAGCAATACCACCAGCAAGGAAATTCATGATCTTGCCCATGTGCTCCATCACCTTATCACCTGCAACCTTCTTACCAGTTGCAAGAGAGATGAAACCAGCAGGACCACTAGCAAGCGTCGCTGCCATGTTGCCCAACTCAGTGAGCATACGCTCTAGGTCAGTGCCGAAACCTTCACCACCAGCACCAGCAACACCATCACCAATCGCCTGCTTCTCTACAGGAGGTTTGGTTGGGTTAGTAACAGCATTACCAGGCAGAGTCTCCTCAGCGGCAGAGATAGCACCACGAGACTCCTCATTACCAGATCCAGTAGGATTCGTGGGTGTAGTATTCTGACGCTTAACCATAGGACTACCGTCCATACGGTCATTGCCCGCCATGTCCTTCTGACCAGGGGTCTCAGTCTTCAGTTTATCAGCGGTTGTGCCGTCAGCAGCAGTGGTCCTCTTCTCGGGATCTTCTTTTACTTGGAAACCACGGAATGCACCCATGACGACAGGCATCTGTGCCTCATCACCATCAAGGAAGAATCCCATGACCCATGCACCAGGCTGCAACTCAGTGGTTGTACCTGTATTCTTTGTCTGTGACTTATCACAGGGGAGCAACACAGTTGCCCATGGCAGCACCTCAGTAGGCAACTCCTTAGTATATGCCTGCTTTGCCTTGTGACCAGTATACCACCCAAGAATACGCACTTGGACACGACCCAGCTTGGAGGGGTCTTCGTTGCTTTCAACTTCCCCGATCCACCAAGTGTATCCGTCTCTACCTAGGTAGTCTGTCCGATCCAACATTTGAATAATTATATCGTGTGATTATTTATCGAGTAATACGAATTGGAATTCACCTTCCTCTTCAGGTTTACCCCACGCTTGTTTATCTGTCTCAGTATCCCAACCCTGATCCATTGATCTGTAATCCAATCCATTGAATCGGATCTTAGACTTGACCAGATACTTTCCGACTCGGCAGAATCCATCAGGAATTCCTGTCCACCACTTACCGTCCCAAGTCCAGATAAAGGGACAACTGTCTTCCCTACTGATGTAATTGAATATATCTGTCTTTACAGTGGTCTCGGTAGATTCTGTAATCCTATACCTCAACCAGTTGTAAGCATTCTTCTCACCTTGATACTTGTACCAGGATTTGGATTCATATACTCCAGACTGAGTTTTCCAAATCCTGATATCTATCTGTGGCCATTGCGCTGGATTAGATTGCGCCTGCAGTTTATTACGATAATGCCCATATAAGAGCTCTTCAAAGTTATTCATCTCAACCCTTACATGGTTATTATAATAATTTATTGTAGGTTTGTCAATCCTCGTAGACTAGACACTCAGGCTCCGATGGGTTTTGATCACAGTAGAGCTCAAGATATGTAGGATCGTGGTGGTCACCTGCTTCGATCTCTTTCTTATGGTGATCAGCATACTCCTCAAGATCATGCAATTCGCCTTCAATATGACGACGCATTTGAGGATTTGTGTTAGGGTTATCCAGAATTTCTTTATCCTTCTGGATGTGTTGCTCGATGTTTTCCATTATGGTTACTTTTTAGGGATGGAATCGCGGAATAAGGTTAACTCAGATGTGCAACCTCGCTGGGTGAAAACGAAAGTATGAGCAGCAACAATGTATTTGCCACTAAACTTTCTATCCTTCAAGACGGTCTCTTGCTCTCCCCGCGAAGCAGGGATGTTGAGTGTGATAACGTCACCAGCACAGACACCAGTATTACCTGGCACCGTGATTGTTAGCTGAATCGCCTTCATTAGATTATATCTAGCAGCGGCGTATTCTGCAACTGCTAGAGTGTCAGCAGTCTCTGATCCACTATCAGGATGACCTTTTGGCTGACCAGACCCGCCCTGCTGATGAATCAGCGTTGGAATTGGTCTGAGTTTTTGTCGAGTGGGCGGTGCTCCTTCTCCCGCCACTTCCTCTGGCATGTTAAATGGAGGTTGTGAATGGAGAGGAGTTGCTCTCGAAAAGATTTTATCAAACGCTGTTTCTCTTGCAGCGTAGATTGTGCCCGATGGTGATGACTTACTTTTATTGCTACCACCATTATTAGTTATATTGTTAGCACCAAGGTTAGCAAGACTCACACCACTGGTCACTGTCTTATATGTACCCATCCTCATATGTCTGAGGTGGTTTGCTTTGTCTGGATACTGGATAGACTCAACGTTAAGGTAACCTGCGTCCTCCGTGTGTCCCTGCTGCACATACTTGAATGTGTATTTAGATTCTTGCTCACAGAGACCATCAATAGATCTAAACTGAAATCCTCGTTGATTCTCATAGAAGAGGAATCCAGACTGCTTTGATGATCCTTTACCTGATGGTTTTGAATTATTACCAGAGCTCTTTCTAGTTACCTTATCTGAAATGTATGAGATGAGGTCAACAGGTCTCCAGTTTGGTGACACAACCTGGACCTTTGAGTGCGCTTCAAAGTGCTCTTCTTTGATACGTTTGCCAGGTGCTTTGAGATACTTCTTGACGATATGCTTAGGAATATGATCCTCATCCTTAGATGCTCCTTCAGAGATTGCACCAAATGCTTTGAAGACCTTATTGGTTTCATTATTATACATCTCAGGCGTGCAGCAGTAAATGATATACATCTGACCACGCTCAGACTTGATGATCTTACCGATCTTGTAAACTCTAAAATCTAGTTTTAGTTTACCTTTACCATCTGCTGCTTCTGTGATCAGATCCAGTTGCACTTTCTCACCACCTGTGAGATTCAAGTTAAAGTCAACGGAGTCAACCATTGACAACTCTACACGGCAGAAGGGTGCCTCAATAGACTCGTAGTACTTAAAGTCTGGCACCATCTGTTTAAGATCATACTCCTTATCACTATTAGTAGTGAGAGTAATCTTCTTAAGCTCAAATTGTCTTGATTTCTGCTCTGCCATTACATGAAGTTAACGAGTGTAGATCTTGCCTCAGCAACAATGCCAAATTTACCGAGAAGATACTCGTCAGCATCATTCTTCTCTGTAGATGGGATGATAATCTCATCTCCACCGCCTGCCATGATGGGCGCTCCTTGCTGCTCTTGGACAATAGGTTGCAGTGCTGCATCACGCTCTGCAGTCAATGCTTTTAGTTTATCTAGCTTAGTTTCAGTCTTCTTCTGCTCAGCCTCGTTTACCTGCTCGCCAGAGTCATTAGTTGACTCTGTTCTGGCATTCTTACCAAACTCCAGAAGACCTTTTTGCAAAGCACCTTCTTCACCAAAGAGACTCTTGATTTGCTCATCAACAGTTTGTGCTTTATCAGTCTTTGCGTCAGTCTTATTCTTATTCTTTTCTGCCTCTCTCGCTGCCTTACGGTCTGCCTCAGTCACTGTATTGTGCTCTGTGGCAGACTTCTCTGCTGCTTCTCTCTTAGTTAGACCAGCGTCTCTAGCATCATGATATGACTTATTATACTGGTAAAACTTCATCGCTTTAGGATGAACCTTTATCTCAGTGATGTTAGAAGGTCTGGAATTACGACCTCTACTATCGCCCTTGCTCTTATGTCTGTTGGCAATGTCAGTCTTAAGACCACCAGAATTCATCACTGCCTTCCATTCATCCGTGCCAGGCTCAATACCAACTCTTTCTTCACCAAAACCAAGAGTGCCTGCCTTTGTCCTCTTAGACATACTCTTGATGCTGATCTTTGCATCAGAGGGGTCACCTTCATAACCATAAGTCACATAGTATGACTTATCATTCAGGACAACTCTACTTGCCTTGAATGAATCTTTAGTATATGCCTTAGGATCAAATTTACCACCAGCACTAAACTTAGGTAGGAATCCACCCTTTGCAAAGCGTGGCATGGAGTATCCACCACGGGATGCCTCACCCATTCTTTGTGATGTGAGACCAGGATTCTGTCTAGTTGCAGGGGTGTCAAATGGCACAACAAATGCACCACCACCTGCGAATCCCTTCATACCTACCCACTCAGTGCCATGACCGATGAATGATGTGGTAGCACCACCATCAAGTGACACAGGGTAACCAGACTGAGGACCAGAGATCCATCCACCCATTGCTCTGCCAGGGACATAACCACCCTCAGAGAATCCAAAGAAACTACCAACAGCACCTAGGAGACCTTTAGCAACTGCCTTAACGCCTTTGAAGATAGGGTGCTCTACGATTGCTTTGAATAGTTTACCAAACAGTGCAATGGTGCCATTGTCACCAGCGATTGCCTCTAGGAGTTTTTCCTCCCAGGTCATTCCTACTTCACCAGCTTTATCTGCCTTGCCTTTATCCTCACCCTTCATCTCCTCGTTAGAGGCAGCACTTCCACCAATAGCAGAAGTTGGGACACCAAAGATCTTAGCGAGGGGTGCAATCATCGACCCCAGCATATTCCTTATAGGTGCAGGGAGGAATGCGCCGAATACCTTACCAATACCACCAATGGCAGTCATGATACCAACACCCAGTGCTTTGAATGGGAGTTGCATCAACTGACCAAATGCCTTGGCGAGCTTCATGGTCTTGCGAAGTTGCTTCGCCATCTCATCTTGCAGGTTGAATGTCCCGCCAGATGCCATCTTGGGCTTGACCATCTTAGCAGTCTGGAATCTTCCACCTGCTGCTTTGCCTGACTTACTCTTCTCTTTATCTACCTCGTCTGTCTTAGGTGCAAAGAATTTCAGCACTGCTGTCAGTGCCTTCAGTCCCAGGAAGAATGGGGCAAACATTACCTGGATACCAATACCCAGGATCTTGCTGATTAGTGGTAGATGTGGCTCAACAAAGTCGAGTATACCATTCATCACAGCACCCAGTGCTTCAAAGAATCCACCTAGTGCTTCCTTGATAGGTGCCATCACATTGTTGAAGACCTCTCCAACCATGCCAAAGAATCTCTGGATAGGCTCAAAGATGGGCTCTAGGAATCCACCGATTGCCTTACCTACCTTACCACCAACAAATCCACCAGCAACACCGCCGATCATCCCACCAAGGGGACCACCAAACTTACTACCGATCTTCTCACCAATCAGAGCACCAGCACCAGTACCTACACCAGCACCAACTGCTTCACCTTGACTATCACCAGCAGCTCTTGCTCCAAGATATGCACTAACACCAGCGGTGCCAGCAATAGCAACCTTACCAAACTTAGAGCTGGCAAATTTCTTTAACTTACCCGCTGCCTTGGTTGCTTTACCGATATTAAGGATGCCCTTAACAAGACTACTAACAACCCATCCAACTGTCTTCGCTGTTGCTAATGGATTCTTAAGGAATGCAATCCCCAAGAATATAGGAGCAGCAGACAGTAGAAACTGTCCAAATCCCAGCAATCCCTGTAAGGATATGGGATTCTCCATAAACTTAACCAGTCCATCAAACGCCGACCCTACTAGGAATGACGTTATCTTATAGACAAACTTACCAATAGCAACGAGTCCTTCAGCAAGTTTCTGGACCTTATCTGGATTCTTAGAGATCCAATCTAATACAGCAAATCCAATAAAGAGCTTAAAGATACCACCAAGGAATCTAGCAATAGCACCAAGGAATCCACCGAAAGCAGATTTTGCTGCCTCCTTAAATTCTTTTACCTTTTCACTCCCTACCTTCTTCTTTTTAAGCTCGCTCTTCTCCTCAGCGTCAGCTCTCTTTTTCTTTGCTTCTTGAAGTTTTTCTGCAGCAGTTTTCTTCTTCTCTCTATCTGCCTCTTTCTTTTCGGCAGCTTCCTCTTGCTTCTTAGTGATGTTATCGCCTCTGATCTTAGCAGAGACTCTATCCTTCATCGCTTGAGTCATTGCTTCTACTTGGAGAGCAATGCCATTCATCGATGCACCCAAGGAATTCATACCTGCGGTGATACTCTTAAATGCTTTATCCTGATCCTTTGAGATCTGAGTTAACTCATCAGCAGCAGTTAATGCAGTAAACTTCTTGCCACCACCAGTGCCCCTATAAGAGATCATCTTATAGAGTCGTGCCTTCTGGACTTTCATCGACGGTGCTTTATTATTTGCCATCTATTACTGAGTGAGAAGAGGCGAAGGTTTGGTATACACAGCTTTACTGCTACCTGATGTATTTATCTGCTGTGTGACCTTTTGTATGACGATACGGTCCTGTATGACAGGATATACCTCTGCTAGACCATCACGCTCTGCCTTCTCCTTGATTGCTTTTAATTTCGCCATTGCATCGGTTTTGACTTGACCGACTGCCATAATCGTTGAAGGGTCAGTAGTTGATGTAGTTGATGTAGTTTCAACCTTTTCTGGTTTTGCATCATCTGTTGCAGTGACGCTGCCAATACCTGCTGATCTTACATTAGATCCAAATGCTTCTAGTGCTGTTGTCAAACCTGACTTGAAGTCTGCTAGCATCTCTGCAACAGTCTTTGGTTTCTCGGGTTTAGCTTCTTCCTGCGCCTGATTCTCTGCTTTTATCTCTGCATTGATACCCCGCTTAGTGTTAATGGTAGTGGATGAATCTGTTACGGTCCCATCTGTTTCTCTAACAGTGGAATCACCACCCATGAAACCTCGTGCCATAGCACGAATGATATTACCACCCTCACCATTCTTACCACCTTTCTTCAGACGTAAGAGGTCCCAACGAGTACCATCACCACCCCACATTGTAGGACCATAGTTGTCACCACGAGGAAGCAATCCATCTTTACCAGATGCTGCCTCAGCATGAGTCATCACATTCTTGACATTGATCTCATCAGGTGACCAACCTCGTGATTTAGCAATGTTGGCAATTTCTTTTGCCATTGCTTCAACTTGTATATCCTTAACAGGGACAGTCCAATAATCTGGTTTGCCGCCCATAGCAGCAATACTCAAACCAATACCCTGACTATTTCTCAAATATGTGTGAGCAACACCAGATCTTTGACCATAATCATGTGCTCTGAAAACACTACCATCACCTTGAATAATACCGTGATACTTACCTCTATATTTTGCAGTATATCCTCCACCTGTCCAGTGCAGGAAGATTTTTCCACCCTTGGCAAATTGCTGAAGTTTTTCACCACCCGCCATACTGTCCTCAGAGTATGCACCCTGCTTAGGACGTTTCTTTCTAATCTTACCGCCCTTAGCAGCAGACTGAATACCAAACTCTTTCTTTTTCTGTCTGATTCTCTCACCCAACTCATCGATGGTAATACTACCATCGTTATTCATGTCTAGACCAGCATTACCTGTATACCAAGAGTCTGGGTGATATCCAAAATCATCCTTAAATCCACCTTTCTTTGCTAAGACATAATTGCCTGGTTTGTTAGCAAATGCAGGGAGGAATGTAACTGTATAGAGGTGACCAGCACCTGCACCATAAGGTAGTTTCCAATAGTCAAAGTATTTCTCGACCAGTCCCATCTGGTCAGCACGACTCATCTTCTTGATTTCGCTCTGGGTCTTACCTACCAGTGCTGCGCTATCAGTACTAAACTGAATCAGACCGACGTGAGTGCCATTGTCTGCAGCGGGATTGAATCCCGACTCAGATGCAATCTTACCTAAAAGATCACTTGGATCAACACCAAACTTCTTAGCAACTCTGTTGACCTCTTTAATAAATGCAGGATCATTGGGGACACTACCAGTAGCAGCGACATCTCCGCTATAACGGTTAGTGCCACTACCTGATGGAGCAACTGTGGAAGGAGTCTGACCACCTGGACCACTTGGACTGCCTGATTGTCTCTGCTTCTCAAGATTAGCAGCTAATGCTGGATCAAAGATCTTGATACCACTGATGAGTAGTTTGTTTAACCCATCATGGACGCCTTTGTAGAGGTTTTCTTTATAGGTGAGATTCTTTACATTCTCAACCTTCTTCTTCTCAGTCTGTGTTGCTTGGAAGGTGACAGATGTGCTCATCCCCTTGGCGGCAGCTCCACCGCCTGTCCCAACACTGACACCAAATGCACTGCCGAGTTTTTGGATATCAGGTGCTAAGACAGATTTTACCTTATTACCAACAAATCCAAATGCACCAAGACTTCCGACGATTGCCTTGAGGTAGAGACCACCTGTAGCAGCAAGCATGTCAGGATGACTACCAAACTGAGCAGGACCACCTGCTGCCAGCTCTACAGGACCACCTGCTGCCTTCTTATTCTCTCCGTCGAAGTCAAACAGGTTGAATGTCATAGCATCTAGGATGCCCTTACCTACAGAGGCAGGATTCATCAGACGCTTAGCATTATTGACAACGAATTGGACTACTCCACCAATAGCATCGAATACAGGACCAAGGATGAATCCAGTAAAGTCCATCAAGACCTTGGCACCATCCATCAGGAATTGTCCAAGTTTACCGATCAACTCAAAGATCATGCCCATGGGCTCTTTGACTTGCTCGATGATCGGACCTAACGTCATCTTAACGAGGTCGAAGATCATACCAAAGTATCTCTTGATAGGTCCGAAGATAGGCTCCATGAGTGGACCTAACTCTTTACCTACCCATTCACCTAGGAAACTACCGATGGCATTACCAACGATAGGTGCAAAGGGTCCCAGGAAGGGTCCTAGCAGTGCTGTGCCTGCAATACCACCAAGGACACCACCTGCTGCCTGACCTACGCCAGCACCGATTGCAGAGGATGCCTTCTCACCACTTGCGAGACCTCCTGCAATCCTGGTAGCACCACCAAGGAATGCCATCCCGACGTTTGCCTTACCGCCGAGTTTACCAAATACTTTATTTGCCCTGCCACCGAGTTTACCCTTAAACCCTTTCATCTTGTCGCCCATGCGACCCTTCATCTTGGAGAATCGACCTTCTCTCCCGAATCTCTCCTCAAATGCCTTCTTGGCACCAGGACGCTTGCGGTCTGCCTTCTCGGCAGCTTTCCGCATTGATTTTATTTCTTCTTTGGAGTATATAACTCCAGTCTTCGGATCTCTAACTCCGTCCTTTCTTACTTTTACGTTTCTTTCTGCCTCAGCAGATGCTTCAGCGTTTCCTGAGAAAATCATCCTCAGACGATTAACGTCCTTGAAGAGTTTCCAAGGCATAATCATATACTGTGCTGTCCTAAGCACAGCAAGTCCACCCATCAGTTGTACGACACCAAGCACACCTCGGAGTCCACGTTTGATGGCATTTTCATCCTTAAAGTTACCAATGACATTTGTCAGACCATCGAGAATCATCCCGACGCCCATCTTGGTAACCTTGAAAGCAAATTTACCTATAGTAAATAAGACTTTGAATACCTTTACAGCATTCTCAGCATTCTGTGGGTTGCTTAACCAATCAAGTGCTGCATATACGATTAGTAACTTAAAGACTCGGAAGATACCACTAAGAAACTTACCAAGCATACTCATCTTGGGTTTTTGTTTCTCAATCGCCTTGCGACCTTCTTCCTTACCTTCCTCTATGCCCTTCTCTGCCTGATCTTCTAATCTCTCACGTTTCTTCTTTGCAAAAGATCTTCGGAATTTCCGCATGGAGTCAGTCCACTTGGTCTTTTCCTTCTTATCTTTCTTCTTGATCTCCGTGACTTCATCGCTAGAAGTGTCTGAAAGATACTCTGTTTCAAACTTTAGAAGCTCAGTCGTATCATAAAAACTCTTGGCAATACCATCTGTAACCGCTCCCATGCGATTGATGCTTTTACGCACCTGATCCATGTTTTGAGCGATACCTGACTTACCAGTTATCGGTTGAATTTTTACGAAACTACGGATTGCTGCCATTAGAGGGACATGCGTGACTGATCTTGGTTTTGCCGTCTTTCTTCCTCAGCAATATGTGCGAGGAGAAGATTCACATATACATCACGTTCCCACGGTATCATATTCTCCAACTCGGTTAGTGAATACTTGTGGTGCTGCATTAAGGCAAAGTTTGTTTTGTAGTAGTTTTCAAGACTATCATGCAGTAGGGCTACTCGAAAAAAGCAGCGAGTCCTTCAAGCACGACATCAGATGTAACTTTAGTGTTAGGGTTAGTAACCTGAAGTGTGTATGTCAACTTAGGCATAGTCTCAAAGAATTTCTGGATCTTAGCAAACTGCTCAGAATTCAGATCTTCAAGGAAATCTAGTGCTTCCTTTGGAGTGAAGCTATCATAGACTTCTTCCTTATCGTATACACTTTCAATACAACCTGCTGCCAACTCAAATACATCCTCAATTCCAGGATTATCCGACATGTTTTGACTGATGAATACATCAATCGAAGGATACTTCATAACCACACCCACTTCATCATTAAGGAGAATTTTCTTCTCGTGGTCAGAGGGGATTTCTACCTCAACTTCATTCAGAGGCACTTGTACTTCGACCTGGGTCTCATTGTCATCAGGGCAGGTGATTTTGAATTCACTTGCTTCACCAACAGCAGTAGCACGAATGCGAAGGAAGATATATTCGATCTCAAAGGTTGCGAGATCTTCCACCTTACCTTTCAGGTTGGTGCAATTCTTGATGATGGTTTTAACTGCCTTGATCATCTGCTTGTCGTCTTGCGACTCCATAGCGAGATATAGCAGTTTTTCCTCTTTGACAAGGAAGGGTCGATATGTAACTTGGGTGCCAGTGATAGGCAAAGTCAGATCATACTCGGGGATAGCGAGCTTGGGTAAAGGCATAATACTCCATAACTATTAAATTTATTTAGGTGCCAAAGAAGGCGGAATCTGACTGAGAGTCAATTCCTAGTGCTTCTGCAATTCTATCAAAGTTACGAATAACTTTGTCTTTGGCATTAGGACTGAAGGAGAGAACATCTTCTCCAACCGTATCAAATCTAAATCTCTCATACTTAAAGTCAACGTCGATCTTCATAAGATCAGCAGGACCATTATTGAGAGTCATTGCAGAAATATCAAATGGGAATGCACCATACATCTGCCATACAGCAGTGGATCTATTCATCCTCTGCTCAAACTGGACTTGTTTTCCGTTAAAGTTAGTAGCACCCTTATAAACGATGTTAGCAGCATTCTCCCATTTCAGGATCTGAATGTCTGCTGTGTACTCGTCGTAGAATGTAACTCTGTTTTCAGCATCGCTAGCAGTGAGATTCATCCACTTCTCAAAGAATTGGCGATGATACATGTCCTTTGTCATGATGAAGGACATCCTGACTTCTTGCTTTTGCTGACCATATGCATAATCATATGGTTGACCAACCATTTTAACTGATTGGGTTTTAATTCTTCTCGCAGGAATAGTTACACTATCAGCGAAATAGTTAATCGCTTCATAATGCTCTCTATAATTAGGATGCCAACCTTTAGCGTATAGCATAGCAGGGAGTGTAATCTCCACCGAGAATAGATTCGACTTAGCGATATCCTTCTCGCCACCTGCTACGAGATCGGCAAAACGTGTAAAACTGTTTGGATTTCTATATCCCATTAAACTCTGCTCCAGATGTGACTGCTAGGGACTTCAATCCATCTACCTGCTGCATTAAATAGGAATTGCTCTATAGGCAATGGTGTCATATCCTGCAGATCGATCGGCTTAACAGTATAGATGTTAGTGGCGTTTGACATAAAGTATTTATGATGACAACGGGCAGGATACGCGGGACTACCCATAGACCACTGTGCAGCGATTGTCTTTCTTGCTGATGGTTGTAGATAATGCAAGTTACCACCTGAGAATTGCATGTTTGGGTCATCTTTGTCGGATATCTTCACCATCGGGAATCTATCGTAGAATGACAGTTTCTCAGTTGCTGCAGAGTATGCAAAGAAGATGACATCACCGACCTCAAAGGTGCCTTCATATGGCTCCAGACCATATTGCAGTTGACTGCGATACCAGTCTTTAGATTGTTTCTTGCCTTCTGCAAGATCTTTGACATCAGTGAAGATGCTCATACGTTTAACTCGTTTTCTGTGAGAATTAAGAATTCCATACGACGATCCTTACAGTATTCTCTTGCTGCCTTCCACTTTGCTTGGTTGACACCGTAAGTTTTCACTTCAGTTATATATTTTCTAGTTTGCCTTTTCGGTCTCTTCGGGGGCGCACACTGGACCTTCGGTTTAACTTCGATAATGAATTTCTGAGTCCCTCCGTTTCTAGTTCGTGCTCGGACGTAGAAGTCGGGGAAATAGCGATGAATCCGATTATCAACAGGACTGATGTATGGAATAACGATTTCTTCACTGCCCCACTCAATCACGTTTACATTTTTGTCACACCAGACCATAAACTTTCTTTCCCACAAACTCCTATAAATAATATTTGTGGGATCACCCTTATACTTATGTCTATTTGATGGTCTGAATTTGCCAGAATAACTCATGTCAGAATTGTTAGTATTCCCAAGGGTCAAACCCATGGGCACATCAGGTAGCAGTAGACGGTCTGTAAGGAAGGAAGCATCCTTCCCAACGGAAGTGATCGACTACCTTAAATTGAGTATTTATAAGCACCAGTCAGGAAGAAACTATGGCTCAGACAAGGGTAGTGGTAAACCAGAGGGGTCTATATTCCTGTATCTCCCTCCTGGTCTGAATGAGAAATACACAGCAAAGTATGAGGGTAAAAACCTCGGTGCTGTGGGTGCAGCAGTTATTGATGCTGCTGGTGATGCCTTGGCAGGTGGTCAAGAAATTGGATCAAACATTGCAAAGGCAGCAGATGCAGCAAAACCTGCACTTGGATTCAAGGTAGGATCTGAAGCAATCAACACATTGGTTGGTAAAGTATCTCCCTATGGTTTCAACGTTGATTCTAACGATCTTTCACAATTAACGCAAGGTAAGGTGTTTAACCCCTACGAAGAGATGCTCTTCAAAGGTGTGCAATTCCAAAACCATAGTTTTAAGTTTACCATGGTGCCTAAGTCTGCTGCTGATGTGCAGACGATCTATCAGATTATTAGCACCCTTAGACAGGCAATGCACCCATCAAAAGAAGGTAATGACTGGTTGACTATCCCTGATAAGTTTGAAGCAGACATCGTTAGATACGTTTCTAAGGATGATACTGAAGAATTGGGTGAGGGTAAGGCAGCAGGTGGATATATGAATACACTCCTACGCTTCCCACATAGAATGGTCCTACAGGACATGAGCGTTGATTTCGGTGACTCTACCGCAATTCGCTCTCAAATTCCTGGCATGGAAGATAAAGATTTCGGTTTTGCGGTGTATAACATGACGTTATCCTTCCAAGAAATCAAATACCGCACACGCGAAGACTTCAAAGACTGATGGCAAATTATTTCTCATACATACCAGACGTATTCGTCAGGACAAAGAGTTATCGCACAGGGACTAATGATCCCTATGTTATGGCGAAGAATCTCTTCCGTCGTGTCAAGATCAGAGATGATATCAGTGATGTTATTCTTGGATTTGAAAAATACACTATCCAGAATAATGAAAGACCTGATCAGGTCGCTGAGAAGGTATATAAAAACGTCAACTACGATTGGGTTATCCTGCTGGTCAATAACATCATCAATATCTACGATGATTGGCCCATGACAGAGCAAGAGCTCTACAATTATATGGTGCGTAAGTATGGAAAGGATGATGTAGAAAGCATCCACCATTGGGAAACGCAAGAGATTAGAAATACTCGGGGAGATATACAACTGAGAGCAGGTCTTGAAGTCCCTGAAGACTTTAATTATACTAGACCTGATGGCACATCCATTCCTAAAGAAGAGTTAATTAGACCTCTTTCTAACTATGACTATGAATCTGGTTTGAATGACTACAAGAGAGGCATTCACGTCCTGAAACCTCAATTCTTGAATTCATTCGTTGAAGAATTTGAAGATCTGGTCGAATATCTGCCTTCTAATGAGGTTGATCCTCTTACAGGTATCAAGAGAAGTGTTGGCACAGTTGCAGAAGCATTTACTAGCGTCAAACCCACATATCAGACTCTTGTTGGTCAGACACCATCTATCCAATTTGCTGCTACAGCAGAATACACCTCCAGAAACTTCGGATCTACCGATCCTACTATCTCTGAAGGTGATGTGCTTGCTGATGGTAGCACCGTTGCAGTTACTGTCTCTACGGGTCAAACCAGTGCTACTGTTGAGCAGGCAGGTGAGATGACCCAGACAGAGGTCAACCAGTATGGATCCGCTGGATCTTCTAGTGGTCAAACCTCCAGTGGTGGCACCAGTAGCGGTGGATCATACCAAGGTGGTGGGGGATATTAAATAAGTCCTCTCTCTTTCGCTACATGTAGCAATTCTTTCAAGTCGCCCACATGTCGTGCTCCTAGCGCGATTTGTGGGTATTGTGCTTCTGGACCAAATTCGTCTTCAAACGCTCTTTGGTCAAAATGTTGATCTAGGCGATATTCGAGATATTCACCATCTAGTGCTTTTAGCAGTTGTGCTGCTCTTTCGCATTCTTGTGATCCATTACTATAAATTACTGCTGTCTGAGGTACTACCATTACTTCTCCTTGTGATTGTAGGTAATGACAATTTTTTCGTGTGTTGTACGCTTATCGGAGCACATGACATGCTCCACCTTTCCATCCAATAATTCACCAACCTTTTCTAGAAGGTTATTCGCTATGTTGCGATTGGTTACGTCGTTGCCA
>Ga0163110_10000402_pt1 | contig 20101 bp, 16 predicted proteins | sample CRUFie1St17metaG_FD_108703 | JGI IMG/M metagenome (GOLD analysis project Ga0163110, IMG submission 108703) | Marine microbial communities from the Costa Rica Dome - CRUD Field 142mm St17 metaG | ecosystem: Environmental > Aquatic > Marine > Oceanic > Photic zone | place: Costa Rica: the Eastern...
TCATTACCCTCCTTTCATGGGAATGATGTTAAGCCTCGGGTTTCTATGGCTTCTAACTGATCTTTTACATAGGAAGGATAATAAGGAAGACAAAAGGTATTTTTCCGCATACCATGCCTTGGAAAAAATGGATGTTCCAACTTTACTCTTTTTCCTAGGTATACTACTTGCTGTTGGCAGTTTGCAGGCAGCTGGACAGTTAGGACAGATGGCAACATTCCTTGATAATGAAATTGGCACTGATACTACAAATGGTGTTTATACAATAGGTCTAATAATAGGTCTTTTATCTGCAATTGTTGATAACGTACCTTTAGTTGCTGCTGCAATTGGAATGTATCCTCTCGAGATTGGCGGTGTTGGTTTCTTTGCTCAAGACGGATTGTTTTGGCAGTTTCTTGCCTATTGTGCTGGAACCGGTGGTAGTGCTCTTATTATAGGATCTGCAGCAGGTGTAGCAATAATGGGACTAGAAAAAATACCTTTCTTCTGGTACCTTAGGAAAATATCATTTTATGCTGTGATTGGATATTTTTGTGGTGCTGGTGCATATCTATTACAGAATATGATTCTAGGCATATAATTTTAATTAGTTAACAAATAGACCAAACTCTTAGCTGACTCAAGGCCTTTATCTCCGTGCTTACCTCCACATCTATCAATTGCCTGGTTTAAATTATTTGTTGTTAAAACACCAAAAATTACCGGCTTACTATATTTTAAACAAACACTAACCAAACCATTTGAAACTGCATTTGAAATATATTGATCATGATCAGTTTCACCTTTTATAATACATCCTAATGCTATTACTCCGTCCACCTTTTCCTTTTCTATCATTTCATTAGAACCATAAACTAATTCCATACTTCCAGGGACATTTTTTATCAGAATATCTCCATCATTTAGACCTGTAGATTTTAGATAATTAGTTGCCGATTGTAAGAGTAGATCAGTAATATTTTTATTCCACAGAGACCTGACAATAGCAATTTTTTTTCCGCTAAGATTTTTCTCCATATTAGAATTAAAATTTGGAGAATCAAAACTCATAACATTAAACCTTCAATTCTTGACTTATTTTTAACTGAGGTTTGAAATTCCGGAGAACCTTTATAATCTTCAATGATTACTTCATAGGAATTTAAAGCAGACTTTAAGTTACCAACTTTTTCATACGCTAATGCCAATTTTAATAGATACGATGGAGTAAAATACTCGTTAGGATTTTCATTAGATGCTTTTTTAAAAAATGATATTGCATTATCATAATCTTCTAATTCAATATATGCATCTCCAATAAGTGAATAAGCTCTTGCCTGTATTAAAAAATCAGACGAAGAGAAATCATTTAAATATTTTATAGCATTTTGATAATTTCCAAGCTTAAGATAAGAAGCCCCAGCATAGAATCTTGATAAATTGGCAGCATCAGATAAACTGTACTCATCAATTATTTCTAAAAACCCATAATTGTTTCCGTCTCCGTTCAATGCTTGAACCAAACTATCTTTTTCAAAGTAATAAACAGCCTGAAACATTTCATCCTGACCATTAGCATTCTGTGAGGTTTTTAAATAAGAAAAAATCGAGAATGCAGATATAATTAATAATAATGCACCAAAAAATATGAATATCATGTTTTTATAGGTACTTATAAACTTTTCAGATTTACTCAAAGTCTCACTTATGACCTCTGGGTTATCTAGAGGAAGAATTTCCTTATCATCTTTCTTACTCTTTTTAATTTTTACCATAATCTTATTATTCTCTTAAAAAAGGGTAATCTTTTTGCACATAAATATCGGTGTAAGCTTCTTTTGGGTCTGGATAGGGTGATTTTTCAGAAAACTCAACTGATTTTTTAACTTGTTCTTTTATTTTTTGATCTATAGTATCAATATCCTCCGACTTCAATATTTTTTTTGCAAGTATCATATTCTTCACTTGCTCAATTGGATCTTGATCCTTAAATGTTTCAACCTCTTCTTTAGTTCGGTATTTAGCTGGATCAGACATTGAATGGCCTTTATATCTATATGTTCTAAATTCTAAAAGACTCGGACCTTCCCCATCTCTAGCTCTTTTTGCAGCTTTAGATACAGCTCTATGCACTTTTATGACATTCATTGCGTCCACTGGTTCAGAAGGTATATTATATGATAAACCAGATTTATATAACTCAGTCACATTAGATGTTCTATCCACAGATGTACCCATAGCATATCCATTATTCTCAATTATAAAAATTACAGGTAGTTTCAAAAACATGGCAATATTGACAGCCTCATGAAAGGCACCTATCCTTAATGCGCCATCACCAAAGAAAGTGAGGCATACATTTCCTGTCTTCTTATATTTCTCTGAAAAAGCGATACCAGCACCCATAGGTATTTGATTTCCAACAATTCCATGTCCACCAAAAAAATGTTTTTCTTTATCAAACATGTGCATTGAACCTCCTTTTCCTTTAGAAATACCAGTTGCCTTCCCAAAGAGCTCAGCCATAATCTTATCTGGGTTAGTTCCTAGTGCAAGTGGATGTGCATGATCTCTGTAAGCTGTTATGTACTTATCTCCCTCTCTTAATGCAGATACACAACCTGAAGCACAAGCTTCTTGTCCTATATATAGATGACAGAAACCACGAATCTTTTGTTGCCCATAAAGCCTGCCCGCCATTTCCTCAAACCTTCGCATAAGAAGCATTGATTTTAACCAATATATATAAGTAGAGGAGCTAAATTCCTCTTTAACATTTGATTTCAATTTCTTTTCCTTCGTAGCTGGCATATTTTATCTGTAAAAAAACTTATTCTAGAATAAAAATTTATTTATTTACATATAAATAAACTCTTATTTTTTGCACAAATATATATGCATATTGACAAAATAAAGATTAATAATTTCAAAAATTATATTTCTTGTGAGGTAAACTTTTCAGAGAAAATAAATTTTTTGTATGGTAAGAATGGAGCGGGAAAAACAAATCTTCTAGACGCCATCCATTATCTATCATTTGGAAAGAGTGCTATAAATAAATTTGATAATGATAATATTAATCATAAAAACAACTTCTTTTCATTAGAGGGGTGTTTTTCTAATAATATGATATATAGATGCACCTACGAAAAGCCGAACTCAAAAAAAATATTTGAGAACAATAAAAAATATAATCAGATAAAAAAACATATAGGTAAAATACCTGTTGTTTTTTTAAGCCCATATGATATAAATTTAATAAGAAATTATAGTACAGAGAGACGAAAGTTTTTTGACCAAATATTATCACAAACCTCTTATAAATACTTAGAAAACCTACTATCATATAATAGGTTATTAAAGCAAAGGAATGCATATCTAAAGAGGATTAGTAACATTGAAATGATTGAAAGAGATATAATAAAGTCCTATGACGACAAGATGATTAATCTAAACAAATCCATTCAAGACTATAGACTAAAAGAAATCGAAAATTTTACTAAAATATTTAACAAAAATTCTTTGAAAATTAATGATGAAGATCTTAAATATAGAATTGAATATTTTTCAAATTTTTCATCCAATATGGATACAAGTATTTACGACCAAAACTTTGAGAAAGACTTCTTTACAAAAAAAACAAATGTAGGAATTCATAATGATGACTATCTTTTTAAGATGGATAAAAATTTAATTAAAAGATCTGGCTCTCAAGGACAGCAAAAAACATTTATTATATCATTAAAACTTTCCGAATTTGAAATTTTAAAAAATAATTTAAATATTAAACCTATACTTTTACTAGACGATGTATTTCATAAACTTGACGATAATAAAATTGATACATTAATAGAATACTTACTGGATAAAAAGTTTTCTCAAATAATTTTATCAGACTCCATAGATGAGAGACTGTCTTTAATAAAAAATAAGTTAATTGAACCTAATGTTATAAGGATAAATAAAGGAGAAGTAGATGAAAGATAGAAGGAAAAGAAAAATATTATCAATAACTGATTTAACCTCAGAATTTTATGAAAAAGAAAAAATTAAAAAAGGGATTAATAAGGTTGAATTACTAAAAACATGGAATTCAATAACAGACGAGAAAATTCAGTCAAGAACAAACAGAATTTTTACTAAAGAAAATAAAGTTTTTATAGAAATAAGCTCATCTCCTCTTAGAAATGAACTTGAAAATCATAAAAAAAATATTTTAATCAAAATTCAAAAAAAACATCCTAGTATTACAGTTCTAAAATTTATTTAATTATCAAGGACCTTATTTTGAAAGATCAATAAAATTGCAACACCTATAAAAATATACGAATCAGCTAAATTGAAAACTGGCCATAATGATAAATATGTCCCTCCAATTATTGGAATACTTTCTGAGATATAGCCTTCCCAAATATCAACATAAAACATATCGATAACTTGGCCATTAAAGAGAGAAAAGGGTGCATTGACAGGTGCATTATTATATAAAATACCATAAAAAATACTGTCGATTACATTACCAATTGCTCCGGAAAGAATTAAAGAAACACATATTAATAAAGTTATATTAGATTTTTTATCTATTAGTTGAATAAGATACGCTCCTATCAAGAAAGATGCTATAAGTCTAAAGAGAGATAAAAATAATTTTGTATACTTAAAATCAAAATTTATTCCAAATGCCATTCCCGGATTTTCTATATGATATAACTTTATAAAATCTCCTACCAAAGGTATTTCAGAGTGTAAGGGCATATTGAAATGCACAACAGCTTTTACACATTGATCCATTAATATGAGAGTTATAACAAATAGTAAAAATCTGAGCTTCATAAAATCTATACTTTAATAATTTTATATTTCAACATATTCACATCAAGATTATCTGATGAAATATTTATCTCCATATTTTTTGAATTATCTATGGAGTCTTCAATATCTAAAAATTGTGACTGTGTTTCATTACATATAAATTCTTTATGATTCATTAAAAATGAAGTTAATTGATCTGAATTCCCGTCGATATATATCTGAATCTTGTCTGTGACTTCAAGACCCATATTCTTCCTTTCATTTTGAATTTTATTTATGAATTCTCTTGAAATACCTTCTGACAGAAGTTCATCAGATATGGATATATCAAGTGCTATTGTAAACATATCATTACTGGCAACTTGTTTACCATCTATTTCACCAAAAGTTATCTCAACCTGATCAATAAGTAAATCTATTTTTGTATCCTTTTCAATAGAAAATTCAAAAATACCGTTGTTTTCTAAAGAATGTATCTCCTCTTGATTCATTTTAGATATTTCTTTAGCGACAGCGTTCATATTTTTACCATGAATCGAGCCAAGAATCTTATAATTAGGTTTTATTTTTTTAACAAAAACATCTGAGGTATTTGTTACATATTCAATCTCCTTTACATTAACTTCAGACAATATAATATTCTCAACACTTTTAATATTATTTCTAATATCATCTGATGATATTGGAATTGAGATTTTTGATAGAGGCTGCCTAACTTTTATTTTCTCCTTCTTTCTAATAGAATGAACTAAAGAAGATATATTCTGAGCATATGACATTTTTCTTTCTAAAGGTTTAGAAATTAAATTATCTATTGACTTAGGAAATTCAAGTAAGTGTACAGATTCAGAATCTTCAACATTAAACTTATTCAAATTCAAAAAAAGCTTCTCTGAATAAAATGGAATGAAAGGTGAGGATATTATTGACAACTTATATAAACACTCAAATAAAGTTTGATAGGCCATCATTTTATCTTCAGATAGATCTCCTACCCAAAACCTTTTTCTATTTAATCTTATATACCAATTACTAAGATCGTCGTTAATAAAAGCATTAATTTTTCTAGAAGCTTTAGTTGGATCATATTCGTCAAGTCTTTTACCTACATATTTTATCAAGGAATTTAACTTACTAATAATCCATCTATCTTCGAAGGTTCTTTCATCATAAGGTATTATATCTTCTCTCCCTGTAAATCCATCGATATTTGCATAAAGAGCAAAAAAACTGTAAGTATTATTTAAAGTACCAAAAAACTTTCTTAGAACCTCCGATATGCCATCTAAATCAAATTTTAAATTATCCCAAGGATTAGAGTTAATTACCATATACAACCTTGTAGCGTCAGGCCCATATTTTTTGATAACTTCAAATGGATCAACGGCATTCCCTAGTCTTTTTGACATCTTGTTCCCATCTTTATCTAATACTAGACCATTGGATATTACATTTTCAAAACTTACTTTCCCAAATAACATTATAGAAATTGCGTGAAGAGTAAAAAACCATCCTCTTGTTTGATCAACTCCCTCAGCAATAAACTTTGCAGGAAACATTTTTTCGAAAATATCTTTATTGTTAAATGGATAATGATATTGTGCAAATGGCATAGATCCAGAATCGTACCATACATCAATAATATCTGTTTCTCTATACATTGGTAATCCATCTTTGGAAGATAAAATAATATCATCAACAAACGGCCTATGTAGATCAATATTTGAAGAAATATTATCCTCCATTAAACCTAATTTAACTGATTTTCTAACTTCTTCTTTTAATTCCGCCAAACTCCCGATACAAACTTCATCTTTACCGTCTTTTGTTCTCCATATAGGAAGAGGAGTACCCCAAAACCTAGACCTACTCAAATTCCAATCAACAAGATTTTCTAACCAATTACCAAAACGACCACTACCAGTTGACTCAGGCTGCCAATTAATTTCTTTGTTTTTCTTGATAAGTTCATCTTTGAGCTTTGTTGAGTTTATAAACCAAGACTCTAATGGATAGTATAAAATAGGTTTATCTGTTCTCCAGCAGTGAGGATAACTATGTTCGTACTTTTTTACATCAAAAGCTTTATTTTCTTGTTTTAATTTAATTGCTATTTTCTCATCGGTGGTTAATCCTTCCTCATCAGAAAATAGTTTAACCTGAAGACCAGCAAAATCTATAATTTCATCAACAAATTTTCCAGACCTATCAACTATTGGGACATCTTCATTTTTATCATTCTTAACAAAAATTCCCGGCAAATTATTTTTCTTGGAAACATGGAAGTCATCAGAACCAAAAGTTAAGCTTATATGGACAATTCCCGTTCCCTCTTCAGTTGTGACAAAGTTACCACTAACGACTGTGAATGCTGGTTTTTCTGCTTTTACATAAGGTAACAACTGATCATAATCAAAACCAACTATGTCCTTACCCTGAAAAGATTTTAAAATTTTGTAGGGTAAGTTTTGTTTATCAAAAATTAATTCTTCAGATATTTTTAAATTATTAGAATCAAAAAACTTTTGTATACATTTTTCAGCAATAATTACATTTATCTTTTTCTCAGTGTACTTATTAAAAGTTTCAATTAAGTTATAAGTAATTTTTTCTCCTACTGCTAATCCATTATTAGCTGGTAAAGTCCAAGGAGTTGTTGTCCATGCTAAAAAATAACAGTCATTATCTCCAATTATATTCTGAGACTTTTCATTTTTTTGTATTTTAAACTGAGCTGTTAAGGAAGTGTCCTTTATATTTTTATATGCTCCAGGCATATTAAGTTCATGAGAACTTAAACCAGTTCCGGCTGCTGGAGAAAAAGGTTGGATAGTATAGCCTTTATATAAAAGTCCTTTTTTGTAAAGTTCTTTTAACGACCACCACACAGATTCTATATAATTATTTTTAAAAGTTACATATGCATCATCTATATCTAACCAATAACCAATACTCTCAGTTAAATCTTCCCACGACTCTTTAAATTGCATTACTGCAACTTTACATTCTTCGTTATACTTATCGACAGAAATTTTATCACCAATATCATCTTTTGTTATTCCTAAGTTTTTTTCAACTTGAAGCTCAACTGGTAATCCATGTGTATCCCAACCACCTTTCCTATAAACTCGATAACCTTTAAGTGTCTTATATCTACAAAAAATATCCTTTATAGTTCTCGCCATCACATGGTGTATTCCTGGCATTCCATTGGCCGAGGGAGGACCTTCATAAAACGGAAAAATTTTATCTTGGGGTCTGCTGCTAATTGACTTCTCAAAGATATTATTTGTATTCCAATAAGAAATTATTTCCTTACTTATCTTATAATAATCAACTGAAGCTTGCTCATTAAACTTTCCTTTTCCCATCTAAATTATTTTTTATAGAAATATAAAATTATACTCGGCAATAAAGTTAAATTGGTAATCATAGCCACAAATAAAATTATTGATGTTAGGACCCCTAAAACAATTGTCCCACCAAAATTAGAAAATGCAAATATTATAAATCCAAAAAATAGGATAAATGATGTAAAAATCATTGATCTACCAGTTTGATTTATAGTATTAACTATAGAATCTTCTAAACTTTTGCTTTGAAGCTCGTTTTTAAATTTTGCTAAAAAATGAATAGAATAATCTACCGATATACCAAAAACAATACTAAAAACTAATGCCGAACTAGGTTTTAAGGGTATATTAAAGTATCCCATAATACCCCCTGCGATAATTAAAGGTATAATATTTGGAATTAATGAGATTAAAACCATTTTAAAGTTTTTGAACAATAAAGACATAATTATACTTATTATAAAGAATGCTAATAACATGCTTTGTAATAGATTTTCTACTAAAAAATTAATTCCCTTTATAAAAATTAATGTAGTTCCCGTCATCGCAACTTCAGCTTTTGATTTTGAAAATATTTTATCAATCTCAGGCCTTATGACATTTTTTACCACTGAGTCTAGTTTTAGAGAACCTAAATCTGCTACGTTTAATGAAATTCTCATTTTCTGACCAGTTGAATCTACAAATGATTTTGATAAATTATCATTAGATACATTGTTTTGATAACCATCAGAAATATATCTGAAAATAAAATTTTTATCTCTATTATTAGGAAGTGTATAGTATGAAGGATTATTATTATAATAAGCTTGCCTGGATGCTTTTATAAAAGTAACTAATGAGACTGGAGAGGAAACATAATTTTTTTGCTCTAAAAATTGCTCTAACCTGTCGACTCTTTTGAGTAAGTTAAGGTTTTGAATTCCTTTTTTCATTTTAGTATCAACTACTATTTCAAGAGGCATTACACCTGAAAAATTTGATTCAAAAAACTTTAAATCTTTCATCAAAGAACTTTCAGTAGGAACATCATCAACTATGAATGATACTGATTTTATTTTTGATAATCCGTAAAAAGAAACAATTAATATAATTGAGGATACTATGAAAACTCTTTTCTTGTAAGTGAAAGAAATTTCACGAAAAGTGTTAATTAAATAATTTATAAATCCATAATTTAAATAATTTACCTGATTGCTTTTGGGTTTTGGTAGAGCCAAATAAATTGATGGTAATAAGAAAATACTTACAAAAAAAGTTGCTAATACATTAATCCCAGCAACAATTCCAAATTCTGTCAATATTTTTATATCCGTTGTGGATAAAACAAGAAAACCTACTGCTGTGGTTAAGTTAGTGATTAAAGTTATTAATCCTATCGTCTTAATAACATTTACTATTGCCTTTTTTTTGTCTTTTAATTTCTCAATTGAAAAATGATAATAGTTTAACATATAGACACAATTCGGAATTCCAATTACAACAATTATTGGAGGAAGTAATCCTGTGAGTAAAGTAATTTTAAAACCAAATAATGCTAATGTCCCAAAGACCCATGTTACAACTATACCAATGATAATTAGTGGAACAAATACTGTGTCAATAGATCTAAAGAAAATAAATAAAATTATACCCAATACTACTACGGAAACTATCAGTAACATTGTCAGCTCTTTTTTTACACTTTCGGCAAGAATGTATCTTGAATAAGGAAGTCCAGCATAATGTAGTTTAATACCTGATTCCAAACTAAACTTTTCACTCGTAGAAATTAAATCATCCATTAATTTATTTCTACTTTCAGAGTTTAATACGTTTTTATCAATTGTAACAAGTAAAGTAAGGGCACCATCATCATTTAGTATTTTCCCCTCGTAGAATTTTTCGTTTTTTATCAGGCTTAACAGACTGTCATATTCACTTTGAGAATTTGGGGAAGGATCAAAAATATTAACAAAATTAAAATTTTTCTTTTCATTATTTTTTTTTAGAGCTTGTAATCTTGGTAACCCTAAAGCACCTTTTACTCCATATATTTTCTCAACCTTACCAACATAATCGTTATATAACCTAAAATTTTCAATATTAAAGATTGAAGAATCTTTCAACCCTATTGCAAATACATTCCCGTCCTCCCCAAAAGTCTTTTTGAATGAATTATAGTATATCATTTCTTCGTCAGTGTCTGGTACTGTCTGAGAAAAATCATAATTATACTCCACATCAAGTCCTTTATATCCCATAAATAGAGTATAGATCAGAATTAATAAAATAAAAACCTTTCTGTTATTGAGAATAAATTGTGAAAATTTTTCTGCCATTAAATCTTCCTTAATAAATTATTTATAGAAGTGAATTTTGTAATATGAGTTTCTAGATTTTGAATAGGAATTCTTTCTTGTTTCATTGAATCTCTATTTCTAATTGTAACTGAATCATCTTTTAATGAATCATAATCAACAGTAACACAAAAAGGAGTTCCAATAGAATCTTGCCTTCTATATCTTTTACCAATAGAATCTTTATAATCATATTGGGTATTAAAATTTAACTTTAAATCGTCATATATTTTGATAGCTTTTTCAGAGAGTCCGTCTTTATCATTCAAAGGCATAACCGCAACTTTTATAGGTGACAACTCAAAAGGTAACTTTAAAACTGTTCTTTCAGATCCATCATCTAACTTTTCAGTTTTAAGTGATGATGAAATAACAGATAAAAACAGTCTATCTAAACCTATAGAAGTCTCAACTACATATGGAATGTAACTCAAGCCAGATTTTTGATCAAAATAATTTAATTTTTTACCAGAAAATTCTTGATGATTTTTTAAGTCAAAGTCTGTTCTCGAGTGTATCCCCTCAAGCTCTTTGAATCCCATCGGAAAATTAAATTCAATATCACATGCTGCATTTGCATAATGTGCTAAATTTTCATGATCATGAAATTTATAAGAATCTTTTCCTAAACCTAAGGCATAATGCCAATTCATCCTTTTCTCTTTCCATCTTTCATACCACTCCATCTCCGTTCCTGGCTCAACAAAAAACTGCATTTCCATCTGCTCGAACTCTCTCATTCTAAAAATAAATTGCCTTGCAATAATTTCATTCCTAAAAGCTTTTCCTATCTGAGCTATTCCAAAAGGTATTTTGACTCTAGTTGAATTAAGAACATTTAAAAAATTAAGAAATATCCCTTGGGCTGTTTCCGGTCTTAAATATATTTTTTTTGAGGAGTCAGATGAGGCTCCTAGTTCCGTAGAGAACATTAAGTTAAATTGCTTTACATCGGTCCAATTAGAGGTGCCTGATATAGGGTCATTAATATTTAGAGTATCAATTAAATTTTTTAAACCTTTTAAATTATTTGATTTGAGAAATGAATTCATTTTAGATGAAACTTCCTCACTTTGGCTAGAATATTTTAATACCCTCTCATTAGTTTCTCTAAAAATTTTTTCATCAAACTTATCTCCGAATCTTTTACTTGCTTTTTTAACTTCCTTTTCAATTTTTGAATTTATTTTAGAAATAAAATCTTCAATTAGTACATCTGCCCTGTATCGTTTCTTAGAGTCTTTATTGTCAATTAATGGATCATTAAACGCATCAATGTGGCCAGAGGCTTTCCATGTCATTGGGTCCATAAAGACCGAGGAGTCAATTCCTACTATATTATCATTCAATTGTGTCATAGATTTCCACCAAAACTCTTTCAAATTATTTTTAAGCTCTGAACCATATGGACCATAATCATAGACTGCACTTAGACCATCATAAATTTCACTTGACTGATAAATAAAACCATTTGCCTTTGAGTGGGAAATAATTTTTTTTAGTATATCATTGTTATCCATTCGACAAATATAACTTTACAATCTTTTTAAAACTAACTATCAAATCTTAATGTTAACTTATCTAAACTATTTACAGACCCTAGAAAAGTTATAATATCATCTTTTAGTAATCTGGTGTAACCATGACTTAAAATAATTTCATCATTTCTTTTGATTGAAAGCATTAGCACATCTTTAGGAAGTTTTAAATCACGTAAAAGAGACCCAGATATTTTTTCATTTAATAACCTAATGTCTCTGACCTCTTTATCTTTTTCCTTACCTAAAAATATTGATGTACCTAGAGGAGATCTAACATATTGATCTATTAAATTAATTATTGCATCTGAAGGATGAATTAGTTTGATATTGAATTCAGAAAATGAATCAGCATTTAAATAATCATTAATTCTAACAATAAGGTTTTTGTTACCATAGGTGGAGTGAGATAGTTTACATATTTCCTCATTAATTATATCTGAACAAAAACATATAACTGAGTCAGCTTTGGTATATTCAATATTATCAAAATTGTATTTATCAACACTTTCAATCTTAATCATATTAATCCCTTTAGGAACCTTAAGAGACATATTTGTTTCAAAAGTTACTATATCAACCTCCCAATCTCTAGATTTTAAAAGAGATGCAATAGATAAAGACTGAGGCTCGAGCCCAAAAATTATTACTCTCTTTTTTTTTGACAATATGATTTTTTTTCTTCTATTGGTTTCTTTCAAATAGTTTAGAGCCCATTTAAAAATTGGTGGACCAACAAACTGACTAATAATTATAGAAGAAATTAAAATTATTGATATCTGTCCAGTAATATCATTCTCCCAATAATAGAACTCTTTCTGAATAAGTTGAATTAATCCTAGTGAAACGCCAGCTTGAGTAATATGAGGAGTCCAACCTAAGAGTCTAAAACTCAATAAATCTTTTGCAAGATACCCTCCTAAAAATGAAGCTAAGAAAAGCGAAAGAACCCTTATCAAAAAAAATAGTATAGCAAATTGAAATACTTGGAATACTTGAAATAAATCTAACGACGCACCTATAAGTGTAAAGAAAATAACATAAATATATTTTCCAGAAACATCTATAAAATCTAAAAATTCTAATCTCTTGTCAGTTCTATTAATTACATAAATCCCAGAAACCATACATATTAATAGTGGTTCAAAAATTATTTCTTTACTAAGTAGTAGAAATGATATTTCACGTATGTAGTCTGAGAAAACAAAGGCTGAAAAACCGATAATTACTAATAGAAAATATTTTATGTATTTATTTATACTAACATTAAGAAAAAGATTTAATAATATGCCGTAGATAAAACCAATAAATATTGAAATAACAATTTCGAAAATTATTATTAATAAACTTAATATTTGGAGTGATCCAGAATCTATTGATTTAATTAATGAAAATATAATTGCAAATAATAAGATAACGCCAAAGTCAGAGAGACAAAGGACCCCCATTGAAGTAGATGTAAATTTACCTTTAGCTTTCAATTCATTGATGACAGCTATGGCTGATGCAGGAGATCGTGCAACAAAAATCGAAGCACTTAAAAGAGACAAATAAATTTTGGTATCAAATTGAATATTATCAAAAAAAACTAAGGTGTTAAAGACAAAAAAAACAAGAATAAAACCTACTGCAAATGTGATAAGTATACTACTTAATGTGTTCCATTTTATGCTATTAAAAGTACCTTTAATTTCCTTAAAAAATAGTTCAGAACCAGCTGCAAAAGCAATAAAACCTAATGATAAATCAAATACAAATTCAATTTCTTTTATGGCCTCATTACTAATTAAACTTAAAAAACTAGGACCTATAAATACACCAAAAATAATTAAACCTGTTACTAGAGGTAAACCAAATTTTTTAAGTTCAGAACTTAGATAAAATGAAGATACACATACTATTAAGTATGTTAGGAGGAATAATATTGAGTCCGAAGAAATATTATAAAAAAATTCCAATAGATTACAACTTCAGATACAAAGTTACAAAATTAGAAAATATTAAAAGGTGAAGAAAATATGTGTTTTTTGTGGATCGAGTAAACCAGAAAATAATATTATTTTAAAGAATGAAGTTATTAGCCTAGGCAAACTAATGCTCACCAAAAGGATAGAGTTGATTTATGGGGGGGCTAAAATTGGATTAATGGGACTAATCGCCAAAACTATCCTTGATGGAAATGGTAAGGTCACCGGAGTAATACCTAAAATCTTATCTAAAAAAGAAATAATAAATAAGGATGTTACAGAACTAATTGTCACTGAGAATATGCATGAGAGAAAAAAGAAAATGTACGATTTATCAAGTGCCTTCATTGTACTTCCTGGTGGAATTGGTACCCTGGAAGAATTTTCAGAAATTCTAACTTGGAAAATTTTAGGGATAGAAAGTAAACCAATTTTTCTCCTAAATTTTAATGGTTACTATAACTTTCTTTTAAAGCAGTTCAACGAAATGGGAAAAAATAATTTTCTTTATTCAGATATATACAAAGAAATCAAAATAATTGAAAATGTTTCAGAGCTTAAAAAAATGATATAATTTAACCAAGAAAAGTAATGAGGACGCCTGCTGCCACAGCAGAGCCAATTACACCTGAGATATTACTAGCCATTGCATAATTCATTATATGATTACTAGGGTCACTTTTGATAGCTATATCATTCGCAACTCTACTGGCCATAGGGACAGCACTTAATCCGGTAGCTCCAATTAAAGGGTTAATTTTTTTCTTGGTTAAAAGATTAACAAACTTAACTGCTAAAATACCTCCAATAATAGATATTATAAATGCAAATAGACCACCAACAATTATCCCCAAAGTTTGAGTATTTAAAAAAGAATTAGGAGTCATTGTTGCCCCAATAGATAAGCCTAAAAAGATAGTGCTAGTGTTTAAAATATTGTCGGAAGCTGCCTTAGATAATCTACCTGTTGCAGAGCCAATCTCTTTTATTAAATTACCGAACATCAAAAAACCAATTAATGTAGTAGATGAGGGAACAATTATTGATACAATAACTGTCATCAGTATAGGAAAAATAATTTTTATACGAGACAGATTTTTTATCTTATAGGAACTTGGAAATTTTTCATCCTGAGATTTCATATTTATCAATAACTCCCTTTTTGAAATAGTAAATTTTACAATTAGAGGAATTATAACTGGAACTAAAGCCATATAGGAATAGGCTGCTATCGCAATAGGACCTAACAAATGAGGAGCAAGAATAATTGAAGTATATATAGCTGTAGGTCCATCTGCACCTCCTATAATTGCTAATGAAGCTGCTTCTTGATTAGTAAACCCAATCATACTGGCAATAATTAAAACAGTAAATATTCCAATTTGTGCTGCAGCACCGAAAAATACAAGACGCAAATTCCTTAACATAGGCCCAAAGTCAGTCAATGCACCTACTCCCATAAAGATTAATGGAGGTAAAAATCCAGTTTTAATTAAAGAATAATATAGGAAATTTGTTATACCAAATTTTTGGGCAATCTCTATTAGACCAATATTCTCATCAACTTCTACAACACCTAAATTAGAACCTGGAATATTTGATATTAAAATTCCAAAGCCTATGGGGACTAGAAGTAAGGGTTCGTATTTTTTAAAAATACCTAAAAACAGTAAAAGAATTCCGATTGCAATCATAACCAAATAATAAGGTTCTGATACAAACTCATGAAAACTAGTCATCTCAATAATTTTATCGATAAACTCCATATTCCTAATTAATTATAAATAAAATATCATCATCATATATATCTTCTCCATCTTTAAAACATACTTGCTCTATCTTACCAGAAAATTCGGATTTTATGGCATTAACAACTTTCATTGATTCAATATAACAAATTACATCTCCTTTTTTTATTACATCTCCAACCTTTACTCCCTTTTCACTTGAATCCTTACTAAGAAATACCTTTCCTTCAATAGGTGATAGAATTTTATTTCCTTTAATTAAAGATTTACCATTATTATTTTCAATTTCTTCATTAATAATAAACTCTACCTCATAATTTGAGTCATTGATTGTTATTATCTCCTTTTTTTTCTTATTACTGCTTTTCTCCTTTGTGAGACTTTCATGTTTTTTAAGATCAATATCACTTCTTAATTTTTTCTTTGCATCTCCTGACTTGTAGTCGATGTATTGGTTTTTATGTAACGAAAACTCAAGCAGTTCCTCATCATCTTCTCCTAAATCCCAGTTATTAGATTTCATTTCTTTTCTATTTTTATCTAATACATTACTCACAAGATCTTGTGGGTCCCCACTATAAAAATCTTTACCTAACTTCTTTGATAATTTTATGATTTCATCACCCACGGATCCAGGTAAATTACCTGATTTCCCCAAAAGCATATCCCATGTATTATCATCAATCAAACTCCATCTTTCCTTTCCTTTAATACTGTTTAGAACATTAACTATTGCTACATTTTTAACATATTGGCTATAAGGAGTTACAAGAGGAGGATAACCCATAATAGGCCATATATACTTGACTTCATCAAGTAATAAGGAAAATAAATTATCAATACTTATCTCTTTCTTATTATTTTTTTGGAGCCATTTATTTATACTAATATGACTCTTTTCTAGGTCATTCATCAAACTCCCCATCATCCCACCTGGTAACCCAGATTCAACTAATAAAGAATTCATAAGTCTGTTTTTTGGATTTATATAAAGACCTAAAAAATCATCTATAAACTCTTGAGTAAGATTCCTTACTTCCATGTAGGATTTTCTATCAAAATCTTTGATTTTAAAACCGTCGTCTTTTAATATTTCATGAACTGTAAGTAAATCAGCATGAGTTGTCCCCCACGATAAAGGCTCCATGGATACATCAATTATATCTGCACCGTTTCGGGCTACCTCAAGGGATGAAGCAACAGAAAAACCAGGACCAGAGTGTCCATGATACTGAACTGTAATATCTGGTTTATATTCTTTAATTCCTCTAACAATTTTTCCAAGCGATGAAGGCCTTCCTATTCCTGCCATATCTTTGATAGCTATCTCCTCAGTTCCAAGATTTATAAGTTCTTTAGCTAAATTAATATAATAGTTAACTGTATGAATTTTAGAATGAGTTATACAGAGACAGGACTGAGAAATCATACCTGCTTTTTTTGCATAATCTATAGAAAGCTTTAAGTTTCTGACGTCATTTAATCCATCAAAGGATCTAGCTATATCAGTACCCTGTTTCTTTTTGACTAAAAACATTAGTTCTCTTACATCTTTTGAAACAGGTGACATACTCAAAGCATTTAATCCCCTCTCAAGCATTTGAGTTTGGATACCTGACTCATTAAAAGGTTTTGTCCACTTCCTCAAAACATGATTTGGATTTTCTCCAGCCAGTAGTTGTATTTGTTCAAACCCACCACCGTTTGTTTCAATTCTATCCCAGCACCCCATATTAATTATAGGTTCAGCAACTTTTACTAACTGATTTGCATTTGGCATATACTTTCCTGATGACTGCCACATATCTCTATATACTAGACAAAGCTTAATTTCTTTTGGCATTTTAATCTAATTTTCTAAAGCTGACAACTTCGGCATTATCACCCGCAATATCTTTTACTTTTTTATTAATAATATCCCCCAATTCACTGTCATCACTTACTGTCTCCGAATCAAAAAAATATATAATTAACTTTCCTAATGAATAAACTAAAAATAGAACAAAAAATACTGTTATCATTCCATTGATTAAAAGGTTAAGTAGAATTGGTATATTTGAAATTTCCTCCATTGAGAAAAATATTTTTCAGGTTAGTGTTACTTAGCAAAAATATGAACTAAATTATTGAAACTTTAAATAATATTAGACAAATTTTATAAATGAATATTACGAAAGTTGTATCAGAAAAAGATAGAAAAGACTTCATAGATATAGGCTGCTCAATTTATAAAGATGATAAAAATTGGATACGACCTTTAGATAAAGATATAAATTCTGTTTTCGATAAAAAGACAAATAAAGCATTTCGAAAAGGGGAGGTTCAAAGGTGGATCTTGAAAGATAATTCTATGGTAATTGGGAGGATTGCTGCTTTTTATTCTAAAAAAAACACAAAAGAAAAAAATAAAGTTGGTGGATGTGGATTCTTTGAGTGCATCGATAACCAAGCCGCCGCAAAAACTTTATTTGATACTGCAAAAAAATGGCTTGAGAAGAAGGGTTATGATTCGATGGATGGACCTATAAATTTTGGTGAAAGAGATAAATGGTGGGGATGCCTGGTAGAAGGTTTTGATATTGATCCAAACTATTTACAAAATTATGGAAAACCTTACTACAAAAATTTATTTGAAGACTATGGATTTCAACTCCTTTTCAAACAGCTTACATTTTTAAAAAAAGTAAGGACACCATTATCAGATAGATTAAGTGTGAGAGCAGAAAAAGCCTTAAAAGATCCAAACTATAATTTTAAGACACTAGAAAAGAAAAATATTGATAAGTATATTAAGGATTTTACAAAAATATATAATGAAGCGTGGTCAAAATATCCAGGTGTATCAAAACTCGAGCTATCTCAAGCTAGACTTCTTTTCTCACAATTAAAACCGATTCTTGATGAAAAAATTCTGTGGTTTGCATACTATAATAATGAGCCTATTGGATTTTTTATAAGTATCCCCGAAATGAATCAAATTTTCAAACATGTAAATGGCAAATTAGATTTGATAGGAAAAATAAAAACATTCTATCATCTAAAAATAAAAAAGTCATGTAAGAAAATGGTAGGGCTTGTATTTGGAATCGTACCAAAACATCAGGGTAAAGGAGTTGACGGTGCGCTCATTATGGCAAGTCGAGAGACAATCCAGGAAAAACTTGGATATGAAGACCTTGAATTAAACTGGATACCTGACTTTAATAAGAGTATGATCAAGGTTGCTGAACAAGTACAAGTAGAGCTTGGAAAAGTTCACCACACGTACAGATTTAATTTTGACAGGTCCATCCCAGTAGAGAGGATAACAAAAAAATAATTAACTATTTAAGGCTTCAGCACCACCCACAATTTCTAGTATCTCTTTAGTGATTGCTGCCTGACGAGTTCTATTATATGTCAATTTTAATTCCTTGAGTAACTCACCAGCATTATCTGTAGCCTGGCTCATAGCTGTCATCCTTGAACCCTGCTCTGATGCACTTGACTCTAAAACCGATTTAAGGAGTTGTGTTTTCAATGTTTGAGGAATCAAATGTCTTACGATTTTATTTTTTTCTGGTTCAAAAATATAATTGTTAGAACTATTACCCTCACTATCTACCTGCGGAACAGGTAAAAAGTCTTCAGATACAGTTTTCTGGACAGCAACATTTTTAAATTCATTATAGATAATTGAAACCTTATCGAATTTAGACCCCAGAAAAGAGTCTATAAGGAATTCACATATCTCAGAGGATTTATCATATGAAAAGTTATTAAGATCCTCCCAATAATCAAGATTTAAGTCAAATTTAGAATTTTTAAAAAAATCATAAGCCTTTTTTCCGATAGGAAGTACCGTTACATTTTTAAATTTATTTTGACTACAAAATGAGTTAAACTCCTTGACTAAACTGCTATTAAAACTTCCACAAAGACCTTTGTCAGAGCTGACAATTACAACCAATGCGCTATTAATTTCTCTGGTTTTAAATAAATCATTATTTATCGAACTAGATAAATTAGATAAAATTTCATTCAGTTTTTTTGAGTAAGGCCTCAACTGTAATACCCTATCCTGAGCTTTTTTTAATTTAGCAGCAGCAACCATTTTCATAGCTTTGGTTAACTGCTGAGTAGATTTTACAGAACCGATTCTATTTTTAACTTCCTTGATACTAGGCATCTATTCTATTTGTAATTTTTCGCAATATTCTTACCAGCATCCTCTAATATTTTAAGGCTTGCATCCTTTAAAATACCATCAGCTAGTTCATCTAGAACCTTTTTACATTTTGAATTTACATGCTGTAAAAACTCTTCCTCAAGTTTAGATATTTTATTTAGTTGCACTCCATCAAAAAATCCATTCGATGAACA
>Ga0163110_10000403_pt1 | contig 20081 bp, 12 predicted proteins | sample CRUFie1St17metaG_FD_108703 | JGI IMG/M metagenome (GOLD analysis project Ga0163110, IMG submission 108703) | Marine microbial communities from the Costa Rica Dome - CRUD Field 142mm St17 metaG | ecosystem: Environmental > Aquatic > Marine > Oceanic > Photic zone | place: Costa Rica: the Eastern...
CCAAGGGTGAAATCAAGGTTTCAGTAACTTTGTAACATTTAACGAAGACGATCTGTCCGCGCGCACACGCACCTCGGAGTATCTCGACCACTTTTTCACCAATTGCCCGACTAAGTTTGAGATTGCATTTCCGCGCGAGATTTTTTAGTATTCAGGCAGATTCCTACTGCGCACCCCACATCTCACAGCTCCATCCGCGCGATCTCAGGCATGTTGTTCTCGTTGTTCGCGGCCTCCTCCGCGGCGATGGACGCGTTCATCTCATCGACAGCACGTTGCCGCGCGGCTGCGCGCCGCTCCTCGTACAGGCGCCTCTGCTCGTCGTCGTACGGCACGTAACGGTTTGGCGAGATTTCGACGTACGCGTTGCCCCAATTAAGCCCTCCCTCTGGGCCGTAGACCAAGTGCGGGCGCGGGTGATCCCACCACGCGATGTCATCGGACCGTCGAGGGTAAGGCAGAGGGAGCCCCTCGAATCGCCGCCACTCGCCATTGACGAGCGCATAGTAGTACGGGGTTCCACCGCCGTCTACCATCGACATGCCGATGCGCAGCACGTCGTCGAGGCGATGCGCCCGCGCCGGCGCCGGCGCCGGCCTTGGCGTCGAGGTGCGCACGCTCATGCTTCTTCGCTCTTTCTCTCTGCTGCCGGACAACAAAGATTATCGCAGTTAGAAAATCCCGCACCCCGCACCCCACACCCCTCGCCCCGCTCAAGCCTTCGCCTCGATGTCCCCGTCGCCCCACGTCTCCGCCGCGATGAGATACGGGATGATCGTGGATTCGAAGACGTCCGATATCGACGCCGGATGGGCGTACGGGAACAGAGCGTGCCTCGTACGCCCCTTGTACGCAGCCTTGCCGCGCCGGATCGCCTGTGCGATCCGCATGAAGACCGCAACGCGCGCGCGCACCACCTCTGGATAGAATTTGTGCGTGGCCCGCTTCCAAGGTGCGCCCCATTCAAGAACAAGGTGGGCCGCGGTACCAGCATATTTCATCGGGAATGCCCCGCACATCGCCTTGGCGCGATCGAGCGGCGTTTCCCCAGCCTCGTCAACCTGATGGACGTCGGCGCCGCCGCTCAGGAGGACCCGAGCGCGCTCAAGGCTCATGGTTGCCAAATGATGCAGCGGCGACCAACCCCGGGTTTCGGCGAGCCACTTGCACCCGACATCCAGCACGGGGAAGAGGTAGGCGTCCCGGTCATGAAAGTTGAAGCGATTCTGCAATACCGCCTCCGCAGAATTCCCCATCGTCCTGGCGCCGGGAGAGAAGTGGAAGGTGCGGTTTGCCCCGTAGCTCGAGAGCAGCACCAGCAGACGAATGGTGCCGTCTTCCGAATTGCACCCAAGGGTGCGGCAAGCCTCGTACATTGGCGTTTCGCCCTGCGCATCGACCGAGTTGACATCGGCGCCCGCCTCCAGCAACAGCTTGATAATCTCGTAACGCGACCTTCCGTCGCGGTACGTCGAGTATTTACAAGCCAAGTGCAGGGGCGACCAATTTCCCGTAATTGGTCCCGAGGCTCCCGCATTCAAGTCAAGCTCTCCCCCGCGACCGTGGAAGCTGAGCAGATACTCCACCACCGCCGTGCGGCCACGACAGGCCGCCAACCCAAGCGGCGTAAACTTCATGCGCGCCCGAAGCCGGTGGCCAGAGTCCGGCTTGGTGCCCTTGCCACGAGCCATCAGCAAATGGAACGGAGGGTTCCCGGAGCGCGAGGTGTACCTCCTCACCAGAATCTTCATCATCGGAAGATCGCCGTACGCCGCCGCGTCGAGAAACTGCGCGACCGTCAGGTCAATGCCAGTCGGAGCGGGTGCCGCCATGGCAGGAAACGTGAACGCAACGCGCGGTGCACGCCGAACAAAAGGCCACGACACCTCAATGCGGACTTTGCGCACGCGAGATTGCAATCTCCCGGGGTTGGGCTCGGGAGGGCTCTGTCGCTCTACCCCCTCCCCCCTCTCCGCCGCCCTCCCCCCTCCACCGCGCAATCTCCGCGGTCCGATAATGGCGTGCCGCGCGCCGCGACCCCCGCGGTGCGCTAAAGTTTCCAACTTTTGAGTTTTTTAAAAAAAGAGAAATTCTGCTCTTAGCCGCCGAGCTCAAGTTTCGTCGCGGGGGTACATGTGGGAGGACGGGGATCTCGACCAACTTTTGTTGGAAGAGGACGCGTTGCTCGCCGACACCAACGGCGGGGCCGACGCCGACGACGAGGTCGACGAAGCGCCCTTGTTTAGCGAGCAGCCGCAACAACCACAACCCAGGCCGTCGGCAATGGAAGAGCCGGACGATGATCCGCCGCAACAAGGGTCGTTGCTTGAATTCTCGCAACAGCAACGGGCCCGCGCACGGCAGTCGGGTTCGTCGTCGCGGGGGTCGCAGCAAGACGTGTCGTACGGAGAGGTGCCGTCGGATATCGAGGACGAGGCGGTGCGGCGATGGGTGCAGGCGCACCCACAATACAGTCACCACGAAGATCCCGATCCCGCCGCCGACGACGCGTCGTCTGTCAATGGCGGCGATGGGCAGTCGGCGGGGGGGCCGGAAGTTCGCCAAGCTTCGGTGCCGTCGCTGAGCAACACCAACCCAGACGAGTGGGAGCAGATGAGAAAGTACCTGTGCGTCGAGGGCAACGTGGTGGCGCCAGTCTTTCCGCACGGTGCGCAGACCAATGGCGGGTGGCTCGAGTACGCGAAGATCTTTGGCATGCCGGGCGACGAGGAGAGCGCGGAGAATGCGGAGACGACCATGCGGCCGGCGCGGGCGATGTGCTTCAACATTCCGAAGAGCGCCTTCCGGCCGGACGCCGACCGGCTCCGCGACATGCGCAGCTCGATGGCGAACCAGTCGCGCGCCACCAACATCAACACGCTCTTCGGCCTGCTTTGGACGCCGGTGGCAAAAGGCTGGAAGTCGGGCAACCACGTCGAGGACGCGCAGGAAGTGCGGCAGCAGCACGGCGCCGCCGGCGAGGATCCGCAGCAACAGGAGCAGGAGCGGAAGAAGAAGCGCGTGGAGGAGGTGGACCAGTACATGTTTTCGACCACCGGCGAGGGTGGCAAGACGATGGAGGTGCCCATGTTTGTCATCGCGTACGAGGAGCTCTACGCGGAGCCCGACACGCACGACGCGGAGCCGACCGAAGTCGTGGGCGTGCGCATCTGGAAGTTTGTGCTCGACCGCGACCACTCCGACTCGGAATTGGTCAGTCGCCTCATCACCGAGAACCGGCGGCGGATGCGCCACGCCGGCGCGGCGCACTGCAGCAACGCCACGCGCAGCAACAAGCTGCAGCAGGAGCACAACCGCGCCATCAAGCTGGTCGGGTCGCTGTCGACGGAGAATGTGGCGCTCGAGATGCACGCGCCCAACCAGTACCTACGCGTCGTGTACCTCCACGACCTGCTCAACTTGCTCACGTCGTACGGCGGCAAGACGGACAAGTTCCAAGGCTACATGCCGCTCTGCCTGAGCGACATTCCAAAGGGCGCGCTCAACCACCCGCTCAAGGGAGTCAAGCTGTACGGCGGGGACTCGTTTCTGTCGCCGGAGTACGTGTTCAACGCGAAGCGCGTTGAGGCGCTTGAGGCCGGCCTCGTGGACTTTGACTCGACGCCGCTCAACGTGTGCCACCAGCAGCGCGAGGTGGCGTCGTACTTCCCCGAGGACAAGAACGGCCACTTTCAAATCCCGACATTTTGCGCGCGCAAGTCGGCCTTCTGGTTTCAGACGAACCCGTCCGTGCTCCACCCCTACGACATGGCGCTGCCGCGGCCGATTGCCGGCATCGAGGCCCCCGGGAAGGAGCTGCTGAAGCTGTACGCCGAGCAGTTTGAAAACTGGGACGATAGCCAGGCGGACCCCACGAACGACCCGGGTCTGATCAACCGGTTCAAAAACATGTGCACCGGCATTGACCAGACGACGGCCAAGGCGATCCGCGAGGCGACCGACTCGATCTTTTCGTTTGACAACACCGAGGTGAGCGAGAGCGATCGCATGGTGGCGTCGATGGCCAAGGCCGGCGCGGGCAAGGATCACGTGGGCTCGTTCGAAAAGGGTGCCGCCGTCATCGAGCAGCGCCAGGTGCTCAAGCAGCTCGGCGAGGAGACGAGCACGGTTGTGCGCAAGCTGATTGCGCCGTGGGAAGAGGCCGAGCGCGCGAAGATTGCGAAGGGCGAAGAAAAGGCGCTGAAGGAGTACAACGAGCACGTGGCGCGGGCGACGAGTCTGGATGAGGGCAACTACTGGGAACGGAGTCTCGAGAGCAAGCAGCGCAAGTTCAAGGCAGATCACCAGCACATGCAGGATCGCCACGTCATGTACAAGCGCGAGCTTTTCAACTGGGGCGCCGAAAAGTTCCTGCGCGCGTTCACGTCGCGGTACGACCGCGACTCGATCCCGACGGGCTACCGCGCCGTGTGGGATGGGTTGTACGCCGAGCTCAAGGACATGCCGAACGGGTCGGCGTGCGTCGCCGTCGCCGAGAACATGCAGCTGACCGACTCGCACAAGTCGGCCTACGCGCACGCGATGAACTTTTACGGACGCTGGTGCGAGCACGACTGCTTCGTGCGCGCCACCCATCGCCGTTCAAACCCCTGCCATGCCCCTGCTCTCACCCTCCTTGTGCCGCGCAACAGTTCGACGGCCGCGACTGGAACATCATGGAGTCCATCTTCTTCATGATGTTTGAGATCGCCACGCCGACGACCACCGTCAACGTCTACTCGGGCGAGCCCGGCACCGCGAAGTCGATGCGCTTCAAGCGCTTTCAAAAGTCCATGTCGCCGGGGCTCGTGGTCCAGGGCGGCAACAAGAGCGCTCGCGCGGGCATGCAGGGCAACAACGACGCTCAAAACGGCTGCGTCGTGTACACCGACGAGATGATCGCGGCGCTCGAGGAGAATGACGGCGGCGAAGAGCTCGAGTGGTACAAGCAGGCGGCGACGGAGCGGTGCATCACCTACACCAAGGCGAAGCCGATCAAGTCCAGCGACGGCCTCGACGGCTACATCACGGCCTCGTACCGGACCTGGCGCTGGGGCGTCCTTGGAATCTGCACCAACCGCGGCGGCGGCTTCTCCAAGGGCAACGAGGAGCCGTCCAAGGTGAAGCAGGCGATGATCAACCGCTCGCAGCCGGTGCACGTGCGCCGCCACGACGGCGTCGCGCGGCCGCCCGACGAGTTTGAGACGCACCAGGGCCGGCCCGAGGTCCAGCGTCGCCGCCGGATTCTGCGCATCATGACCAACCTCGCGCTGCTCGTGCGGATGATGCTCCTCTTCCAACCGCACTTGCGGCCCGACATGACGATTGCGCAAGACCTCTGGCAGGAGTGGGACCGGCGGTTGGTGAAGAAGTTTGGGCTCTCCGGCCTTGCGCGGCGGCGCAACGACAAGCGCACCGAAGACTGCGTGACCGCCTGCATCTGGGAGGCGGTGTGGGAAGTCTTCGGATTCAAGCAGACGTCGGCCCTCTACCCCAGCATTTCGAAGAAGGACGAGAAGGGCGACCTGCCGCCGTTCCACCCGTCGCAGCTGTACGAGGTGATTCGCATCCTCCAGCCGTCGCACGAGATCATCGCGGACGCGTGGACGCGCAACCTTGATTTGGCGGTCTCGACGTCGCGCTCGGGCATCAACGCGATGAGCATGCTGGCCGAGGCGCACAACTTTGATTTCACCGACTTGCTCTGCCGCTCGGTCGACAACAACAACAAGTTCAATGTGCGCGACCACGTGAAACCCGTCAACAAGGCGGGTGAGACCGCGGTCAAGCGCTGGAACGGCACCGAAGTGGAGGAGCGGCGGGCGGCGAAGCGGGCGGCGCGAGAGGCGGCGGCGATGGATCCTCCGACGCTGGTGCCCATGGCGGAGGGCGCGGGACCGGCGGCGGCGGCGGCGCCAGCGCCGGCGCCGGCGCCGGCGCCGGCGCCGCCGCCGCCAGTGGTGGCAGCCCGGGCGATTCAACCGCCGGCGAATGTCCATCCACTGATGCGGGCTCGGGCGCAGGCGCAGCCGCGGACGCAGGCGCGCGCTGCGGGAGCTTTGGGCGCTCTCCCCCTCGGCGCCGGCGTGCCTATCCACGCGCAGACCGCGAGGCAGAACCCGCCGCCGGACGCAGACGAGCCGACTCCAAAGTACAACCCGCCGGAGTTTACGCGGTCGCAGATGTTCAGCTTGTACCCGGTGGGCGGGGATGAGAGACTCGGAGGCGCTATGGAAGCCCCTCCGAAGCTCGACGAGATCCAGCGAGCGAGCGAGAAGCTGCGCGTTCGCCGCGAGGCCATTGCGGAGTTTCGGTCCAACTGCCTCGCGTCTTCGGACAATGGCAAGGAAGTGGACGACGTGGAACAGCTGATCGCCAACTCCGGGCGACCCGGACACTTGCAGGGTGCTAGCACAAGCGCACAACGCATCGACGTGGAGAATTCGGAGACGCTCGACAAGACGTATAGTTGCATCGCACCCGATGTCCTCGTCGCTTCCATCTTCTACGAGACCAGCCACATCTTGCACTGGTCCATCAACGAATACGCCGGTGGGGCGCAGGGCAAAACCCACAGCCAATGGGGATCGACGTTCAATACGACGTCGGGGACACGAGCAAACCGCCACTACGCCCAGCTTGGGAAGTTCAACGACGGGAAGACGAAGTACGACTTTGGCTGGGTGCGTGTTATTTCCGGCACGGTCGCGAGCGAGAACGACGACCAGCCGAAGCTCAAGGGCTGCGCGGATTTCCGGGCGCTCGCGAAGCACATTGTGAGGAATGCCAACGAGTGCCCGACGCAGGCGCGCTTCTGTTACCACGAGGAGTCTATCAAGGACACGCTCTTCCTTCTCGCGCACAATGAGGAGAATGCGAGGATGGTTCCGCAGATGCCGTCGGTGCCGTCCGAGCGCTCTCCTTACAATGCAATGGAGACGGAAGCGCAGATGGTCGTCGCAGGCGGCGCGGCGCAGGTGCGACCGACTCGGTGGGCGGCGCAGGGCAAAGACGGCAAGTACGTGCCCGTCAGTGCCGCCGATCCAAGGGGCTGGGCGAAGCCGCGCCATCCCGACTCTGGCGTCGAAGACAGCGATCTGCAGCGGCGCGTCGACGGCCTTCTGCTTCGCAATCGGCTCTTTGCCCTTTCGATTGTCTCGTCGAACAAGATCCAGCGCGTTCCTCCCGTGCGCATCATGAACGACGAGGTGCAGGTCAACGCGGGCATTCTTACCGACCACTGTGCGCTGCTCGCCGAGGCGACTTTGGCAGCAGCGTCAATCCCGGGCTTGAAGAATGCACACGAAAAACTGCCCGGCAGCGCCACGGTGCCCACTCGCCTCGCCATGTCGGCGTACAGGCCCGTCGAAGGCCGCGCCGAGAACTGCATGAACGATCCGTCGCGCTACCTCTCCAACAAAGTGAACTTTCCGCTCGCGGTGCAAACCTGGGGCGTGGAGCGCGCTCGGTTTCTCCTCGGGGGAATGGTGAAGCGAACCTTTGGCGACGACTTTGACCTCGACGGCGACGCGGTGATGACCACGGCGGGGAGCGCGGCGGGGAAGCGCAAGCGCCCCGAGGGGAGCGCGGCGGCAGCACCCGAGAGTGCGACGAACGACGACGACGGGCGCGTGTTCGACATCGATGGCAACGACCTTGCGGAGACGGTGTACGCGCTCCCGTACTCGTACGACATTGTCAACATCCACTTGTCTGCGAGCATGACGTCGCTGCTCTACGACGACGAGCTCGAGTCGGAGAAGACCAAGCTGGCGACGCAGTTCCAGAAGAAGTACAAGTTTTCGGCGAAGACGGAACACGCGCAGCTGACGTTGCCGTTTCCCGGGTTTCTGGACGACGGGCGCCAGCTGATCTCGCTCGCGCGCCGCACGAAACCGCACGCCGTCGACGGCGACGTGCCGGTCAAGGACCGAGCGACGGAAGCTGGACGCATCTCCGTCCGCTACGTCTCGGCGTGCCTTGGGCGTCCGGCGCAAATGCACGAAGTGCGAGAGTGGGCCTCGCAGCGCGCGGGCGCGAGCCAGTACTACGGCGTCCGAGGCAACCTCTTCAGCCAGAGCGTGTGGCGCCGCCACGCGCTCGCGTCGCTGATGGCGCGGGGAATGATTGCCACCGCGACGGAGACGGCGGCGAACGTCGTGCGTTACCGGAGCAGCCAGCTGTTTGCGCGCGTCGTGGAGCACGCGTCGCAAACGGCCAACACGCCCTTCGCGTCGTTTGCCATGGATCACGCCCGGCCGAATTCGTACCGCGCCGTCGAGCAGCGGGACGTGCTGAAGATGCTGACTCACGCGTACAAGAAGCAGCGGCGGGAGGGCGACGCCGAGGACCCGCTGCTGCTCCGCTTGCAAAAGGACGAGGACGAGGACATGGTCGACCTGGAGGCGGAAGATGCGTTTGCGGGCGCGCTCTGCCGCGACACAGGCGACAACCTCGATGCACCGGCGGACCTGTGAATGTTTGACACGTCTGCGAGGGGCGCCGAGCCGGAGGGAATCCAGCGAGAGGGAGCGACAGAGAGAGAGAGAGAGAGAGAGAGAGCCGTTGAGACGGCGTGGTGTTTTAAAAAACTATTAAAAAAAGTCCTAGGGTGTACACGAGGGCGACGCACAGCAAGATTGCAATGATGACGAGCGTGGCCCAGCGCGTGCGCGCCGCGTCTTCCGCCTCCGCGTTCATATCGTCTGCCTCGCTCTCCAGTAATACAATTGCAACTTTAGCGAAATGTTGGCGGCGCTTGCTGCGCTTGCCCATGTGCCGACGTACACGAACGACGCGTGCGTGAACAACTGCTGCGTGCCCGGCTCGCTTGACTACAATCTCAGCCAAGTTCTGTACCTAAAAGGTAGCGGAGGACTCGAGATCCCCTTGGACAATGCCGACCCGGCGCTGCACCCGGACCGCGCCGACCCCATCCCCACCGGCAAGCCGTTCCCAATCTACTTTGATGTCGTGATCCGCGATCCGATCACTGACTTTTCCGACATCACCGTCTACGCCGGATGCGGCGGATGTGCTGCCAAAGACAAGAATTTTTCCGCGTCGAAGCGCGCAAACTTTGAGCTTCAACCAGCTTCGCTCGAGCCGTTTACGCAGACGCTTTACTATTCAATCTTTCCGCCGGACAACATCCTCGAACCCAATTTCCGGTCCTTTCCGTCGTCGGAGCTGCTGGCAAAGAATTGTGACCACGTGACGGTCAAGCTCTTTGACAACAACAAGAGTCGGACCCTCATTTGGGGCGCTGTCATCGGGAAGGCGGAGGCATTTACGATTGGCGAGCTGGTGTCCTTCCCGAGCTACGTGATCCAAAACCACACCGACTGGAATGAGGCGGGGATTACCTTGTACCTGTCGGCGCTGTTCGCTGTGGTCGTGATCTTCGTCTGGAAGCTGAATTGCTGCATCACGCGCCGGCAATGCTGCGGCGCCCGTCACAAGGTGGCAACGTACGACGTCTGCGCATGCTCCAATGTGCAGTGGCCGTTGTGGTGGTACGAGCGCTGGATCGCAAAGGAACGCACCGTGCTCTGGCGCGAGGGTCTCTACGCCATTGCGCAGTTTAGTTTTTTGTGGTTTGCCATTGAGCAGTACTGGCATCTTTTGATCGCCACGGCCGGCACCGACGTGTCGATCGCGCCTGGCGTGTGGCTCATCGTCTTCTCGCAGCTGCTGCCCCTGTACTTGACGATCGTCCTCTGGCGCGGCATCGAGTATCGCGCGCGCCTGAGCCGCGAGTGGGAGAGCGAAGACTGCTCGCTCTCGTGCGGCGCGTGCGGCGGCTGCGGCGGCCTGTCGTTTCTCTTCTGCCGCGGGTGCGTGCGCGGCGCGAAAAAGGCGGGCGCCAAGCCGTCGGGCATCTACACGAGCAACTGCTGGATGGCGCTGACGAGTCCTTCCTTCGCTCTGTTGGAGATTTTTACAGGCCTGTCGCTCTTCACGTGGTTTGGCGCCGGCTTGTACGTCGGCCCGACGTGCATCGTGCTTGCCGGGCTCCTTCGCGCCTCGGACATCTGCCGTGACCCGCCGCTCGACGACCGACTGACCGACGATCTCAAGGTGGCGCTCGACGACGAGGCCAAGCGGACAGCCAGGGTGGCGCCCGTGCCGGTGGCGACGCCGATGCCGGGCACGAGCGCGTCTGCCGAAGGCGCACCGCTACTGCACGCGTGGAAGATTAGTTTAAAGTGATTTAAATCTCCTCACTCTACCATCTTCTCCTTGAACCAATTCTCCCACTGCCGGCTCCGTCGCATCTCGCCCCACGTGTTGCACGTATGCCAGATGTAGTCGAGGTCAGTAGAGGCGCGGATGCTCCTCGTCCCCGCGGGGTCCTTTCGGTGCACCCACACTCCTTTTTTTTGATCCCACACCAACAACGGCAAGTCGATTACGTTCGCGAAGTCGTACATGTGGATCAGCAGCGTCCACTGTGCGGCGGTAGCGTTCGGGAAGATGCGTTTCTGCTCGTCTTTCTTGCGAAACGGAGGGACGGCCAACAGAGATTCCCAGTTGTAGTTGGCCGCGTTCAGGACGAGAAGCGCGTCGTCCTCTTTGCCGGAAGCCCACGGCGGCATGAAATCCGTCAGCATCAAGAAGAGGAGAGCCCGTGCAATCCCCTGCCTGGAGAGGCATTTGGCCGTCACCATCAGCTCGACGATGAAGATAGGAGTGTTGTCGCAGCGCCTCGCGATGCGGAAGGTGAGCGCGGCGAGCACATCCCGCGTGTTCGGCTGCACCGCTTCGACGTCGCGCCCCTTCGTCACGTACAGCGTCTGACAGCAGTCGGCGTCGATGTCATGCTTCGCGTCCAACAAGCTGCCGTAGAGCGCCGAGGAATACAGCCCGTTGACACCTTCCGGTTGGTTGTCCCCGTGGTAACACCGCATCATCCACGACTGCGCCGGAGATACGTCGACGTTGTGCAGCGACTTCACCGACAGCCGCGTCCGGTTTTCCTGCGCGTCCGTACCGATGTAGATGGGCCGCTCATACCTGCCGCCGTCGAAGCCCTGGACCACCTTCTTCGCGTTCCAGTACATGCGGCAGCGGAAGCGGACATTGCGTTTGCCCGCGATGTGTTCGGGTCCGTGCGTGAAGTCGTCGTTGTCGAGATCGAGCGGGACGTAGAGGAGCGTCAAGTCCATCAGGCCCTGCTTGACTTTCGGGTCGCGCGCCTTGTGGCCGTCAACGGTGTTGTCACCTTCCTCGTGGAACGCATTCATCACCGTGTCGTTGAATCCAAGAGCCCGAACCGGTTCCTCGGAATCGTAGTTGGCAAAGAGCCATTCGCGGCAGGCGCGGGAATACGCCCGTTCGAGAAGCGACACGTCGTGCGACGGGGGCGCTTGCGGCGCTGACTGCGCCGCCCGCGCTCGCTGCGCCTCCTCGAAATCTTCCTCCCGCTTTTTCGACCACTTCTTCACCTGCGCGATCACCTTCTGGACGTGCCTCTCGTTCGGCGTCCCCGAAGGCCGACTCTCAGAGCCGCCGAACAGGCGCTGCAGATCATGCACGCTGTCACGCCCCACCTTCACCTTCCGCTCGATCGCCTTAAGTGAGGCAACGGAGGAAAACTGCGCGTCGAACACGCTAGTTCCGCGCACCGCCGCCGCCGCATTCTTCATCGCGAGTTTCGACTTCTCGAGCGCCTCCTGCAAGTTCGCGATCGCCGCTTGCGACTCGTGAATCCTTCGCGTCGCGTCGTTCCAAGGCTGAGACTGGTGCACTTCGAACGAGCATATCTGTTGCTGCTGCTCGATGACACACTCATTCTTCGCGAGGTCGCGCTGCAGCAGCTTGTGCGCCTCCTTCGCGATTTCTTCATGAACACGAGACTCCGCGGCGGAGCGATCGCGACCGCGCTCCAGCACGTCCATCTCGTTCGTTTTGCGCTGCACCAACGCCGCCCGCGCCCCGACCGCAAATTCGAACGCACGTGTCGTTTCGTCGACGTCCGCCGGCATCGTGAACAGCTGCCGCACCCTCGCCTCCTCGGCCGCCGGACCGGACGCAAGCGCCTCCTCGGCCGCCGGAGCGGGCGCAGGCGCGGGCGCGGGCGCAGGCGCGGGCGCGGGCGCGGGCGCGGGCGCCGCCTCGGCCGCGGGCGCGGGCGCCTCCTCGGCCGCGGGCGCGGGCGCCTCCTCGGCCGCGGGCGCGGGCGCCTCCTCGGCCGCGGGCGCGGGCGTCTCCTCGGTCGCCGGGGCGGGCGCGGGCGTCTCCCCTTGCGACACCCAGTTGCCTACCCGCTGCCGCTTGTTTGTCGACGACGGCGACGCGTCGAAATTCAGGAGCGCCTCTTCATCGAACACGTCGAAGTCGAACGCTGCCGACGATTCCGGATGCTGCTGCGCACGCGGATGCTTAGACTTCCCCCGCGCCCGCCCCGCCGTCCGGCCCGCCAACGCCGCCGCCGCCGCCTCCGCCTCCGCCGCCGCCTCCGCGGCCAGCTCCTGCCTCCGCTCTGCTGCTGCTTCAGCGTGTTTACGGTCCATTTCATCGTGGCGTTGCTGCAGACTCTGCCTTCCCGCCGCGATTCGCGCAGGGAGCCACAATTCGGACAGTTGGCCCACCCGCGGGACCGAGGTCATCGTCGTCGAAGGCGCCTGCACACCTGCGCGCGCACATACAAGCAAAGCGGCGCGTGAAAACGAGGCGGACCACGGCACCTCAAAGCGCACGTCGCGCGCGAGGTCGCGCGCGAGGTCGCGCGCGAGATTGCGCGGGAAAATCTCGGACGAGATTTGCGCGCATGGCGACGGCGCCTCGGTGCGGCGTCTCATTTGCAGAATTGCTCGGGGCACGATGGGGTGCCCGCCCCAGACCCTTTCCTTGGAGGGGCGGCGTGTCGGGAGGGAGGTCCCTCGGTGCGCCAAATCCCAGGGCGCGGGGAAAAGAGGTTGGGCCACGCGGAGCGATTTGCGTCACGCAGAAAGTGGCGCGCACCTTGCAGAGAAATGCGGATGGATGCGCCGTGCGTGAGGTCACGCGAGATTTTGACTAGGAATTTTGCGGAATAGGAATTCTGCTCTTAGGTGCCGCGCTCGGCCAACGGCCTCTGGAGCACCCATCTCGCGCTCACTCGAAACCAAGGCAGACCCCATGTCCAGCAAGAAGGCTCAGAAGGCCGCGGCCAAGGCTGCGCCGAAGACCGCGGTGGAGGAGTCGGACGACAACTCCGACGACGAAGAGTTCGGCATGGGTGCCGCCTTTGCCAAGTCCTCGGAAGTGACCGTGGAGCGCAAGCGGAACGCCAAGGCGGGAGGCGCGCCCGGGCGTCCGCGGGCGCGCGGCATGATCATCGAGACGAAGCTCGAGACGGTGAACAAGAAGAACGGTTCGGGCACCATCCCGAAGCGCCTGGTGACGATTGCAAACCCGGAGGTGTCGGCCGACGGCGCGGACAACTATGTGGGCTCGAAGCACATTGCAATCATCCTGCCCACAATCATTCTGGACGGAGGCAGCGAGGACGGCGGCGACGACACCGAAGAGGGCCGCGGCGGCGGCGGCGGCGGCGGCGGCGGCGGCGGCGGCGGCGGCGGCGCGACGACGCAGCAGCGCAAGGAGCGCCAGCTGACGTACGCCGACGGACCCGGGACTCGGTGCCGCCGCATCGACGGCTCGCTCACGGTCAGCCTCTACATGGAGTCGAAGAGCGAGGACAAGACCCTCGACGTGGGGCGCATGAAGGTGGGCGACATCATCGAGATCTGGGGCATCGAGGCGGTGCCGGGCTTCAACATCAAGGCGGGCGAGGCCACGCTGTACCTCAACGCCGGCGGCGGCAAGATCCTGACGGAGGGCCCGCCGGTCTCGCAGCTCAACCGTGCGATGATGGCGTACGCGAAGACGAAGCAGGAGTACGCGCTCTTCATGGCTTCGATGGCCAAGGGCGGCTTCTTCAACACGTCGAAGTTTAACGAGCTTCAGAAGTACCAGGCCGAGGTCAACCAGAAGGAGTACAAGAGCAACACCGACGACCTCGTCGACGGCTTCCGCTCGATCTCCATCGGCAAGGACGGCGACACGGCCTCGAAGCTCAACGAGCAGGCGGACCGGCTGCAGGGACACGGCGCCGAGTACTGGGCGGCCGGCCACGACGTCGTGCCGTTCGAGCCCAAGTACGACAAGCCGATCGTGCCCCTCATGTTCTTCGGCTCCTCGCCGAAGAAGGCCGTCAAGTACAAGAACCCGTTCCCGGTCATCCTCCAGCAGCTCTACAAGGCGGCGCAGGACAACCAGCTCCGCCAGTGCCTGCCGAAGGTGATGCTCGCCGCGGTGTGCAGCAAGGTCGAGTTCTACAAGGAGGGCGGCACGGGGTTTGTGGCGGAGTACACGACGGTGGCCATCCCCGACGTCGACGCCGCGGTCACGGCCATCAAGGAAGACTCGAGCGCCGACCCGGGGCTCTACCTCGGCCCCGCGCTCGTCGCCGAGCAGACGCTCAAGTCGTACCAGCGCGAGTCCTGCCGCGAGCCGGAGCTCTGCCGCATGTTCGTCCGCGAGCTCTTCCTCGGGCAGACGACGGGCTGCCTCTTCCTGAAGATGGGAGCGGTCAAGGAAGGCTCCGACGGCAAGCTCGTCGTCAATACTGACTGGCCTCTGGCGGAGGGCGTGCAGCGCATGGTGCTCGACGACACGCTCGCCAACGGCGCGGTGCTTGTTTCGGAGGCGTTCGTGAAGGAGAACATGTGCGACGGCAACACGCAGTTCGTGCCGGAGCGCCAGCTCGACGCGGAGACGGCGCTCCCGCTGACGGCGACGCAGGAGCCGATCCAGTTCTCGAAGCACGGCATCCAGGAGCTCACGTCCAACTCGTGGAAATTCTCGCAGCTTCAGCCCGAGAAGTTCAAGGACGCGCCCTCGAACACGAAGATGGCGACGACGTACCGCGTGCTCTTCGACGGGGTGCGCGCGGTCCTGGCCAAGAACGACAGCGCGCGCACCGACGCGGAGCAGGGCGAAGCCCTGCTCGAGCAGAAGGCCAATGTGGAGGGCAAGGATCTCAAGGAGTTCATCACCACTTCGGCGCTCGTCTACGCCGTGGCGGTGCCGGCGTGAGCGACCCGACGACCCCCGTCCCCCTTCCCCGTCCCCCTCCCACGCCCGCCCCACGCCCCCTGCCCACCTCGCCCCTGCCCACCTCGCCCCTTTACCCTGCTCCTTCGCACTCGGCTCGAATCCTAAACTAAATTACTCGTCTAACACTTCCCACGGGTCCTCCATGCCCATGTCCTCGTCCTCGCTGCCGTAGATTACCCGCACCCCTGCTAAGAATACAAAAAACATCGTCATCCCAAGAGTCGTTGTCTGCAGGAACCACTTTGCGACGCTGGTCCCGCGTCGGAAATTAAACGTCTTGTTCATGTGATCGACCGTGGCAACATACCGCAGCGTCGTGCACCCCTTGCCATTCTTCTTGATACCTACGCTAAAACCGTGGACGGCAGCGAGGATGCCGTTGCCGTACTTGACAGTCGGGCACGCCACGACTGTGTCATACGGCACGGCCACGTCGAGCATCAATACGACTTGTGCTAGATCGAATTTGATCTCGCTCTTTGAAGTCACGAGGTGTTCGATTTCAAAGACTGTGTTCATGATGCTCACGGCTTGCATCGCACGCTCGTACGGCGAGGCCCATCGGTTGCTTGCGATCGCGTGTAAGTCGGCGTCAGTTTGCGCGAGGAATCTAAGCATGTTGGCCACTGTGCTCTTCTACGCCTACTTTAGTAAAGCTCGCTAGCGGCGCCTCAAAGCTGCTTTTTTAACCCTTTCATTCTCGCTCGCTCGCGCCACATTTTCACAACCTCAGAGAGCGCGTCCAGGTTGACCTCGGCGTGGTCCAGCGACGTGAGCAGCAGCGCCAGCGCGAGGAGCCCGACGGCGGCGCGCGCGTCCTCGCGAGCCGCCTCCAGCGCGCCGGCGCTCCGCGGCCAGACCACAAACACGAGGAGCCAAAACAGCTGCAAGGACGCGAGCGCCGGGCCGGCGTAGCGGAATCGAAGCCGCGACGCCGTCGCTCGCACGCGCGCGTCGATCGTCGTGAGCCAGCCCCCGCCGACGACTTGCAGGGAGCGTCTCAGTACGGCCTTGTCGACCTTGACAAGGGCGAGGAGCGCCAGGGCGAGGGACCACGCCATCAGGTAGCTTGCGGTGGCTGAGAAGAGCGCATAGTCGATGACGGAGGTCGCGGCAATGGCGAGCGACGGCGCCAGCGTCCCGGTTGCTTCTGAAAACTTTGGCACAAGCAGGACGAGCGGGGCGAGCCCGCGGACTGCAAAATGGAGCAGCAAGAAGACGTTCACAAGGAAGCGTCCGCAGCCCCAGCGCAGCGCCAAGAAGAGCGCGCGGTCACTCCACTGCGCCAGCGACCGGCGGCTCGTCGCGTACGATTCGATGACGAGCAGGATCGCGGCGGCGTGGACGCAGAGATCGCGGTAGTTTACGTGTTCGACGGCGCAACGCAGGCTCCGAAGCACGCGCTTCATGCGAAACTCCCGCAAGCGCTCCAAGGCTTCGTCGCGCGTCGCCCAACCAGGGGGCCTGTACAGCACCGACATGATGCCTACAGCGTATGAGGGTTGCAACCCATCTACGTTATTAGAGCCTTACGCTTAGCGCAAGCGGGCGACGCGCTCCCGCGTCCTTCTTACAGAAATTCAGCCTTCGACTGAATCAAAGCGAGGCAGCGGTACGCCTTGTTCTCCTGTAGCAGCTTTTTCAAGTGCACGTGCTTGTCTGCCGCCGCCTGGGCCGCATACTTCTTCTTCTGCGCCAGCGAAATCCCCGGCGTCGGCAAGATACGAAACTCCGGGTCCCACGTCAAGAGGACGAACAAGAGGCGAGCGTCGTCCCCGTCGATCGCAGCGAACAAGATCGCCGCGCTGGCGTTGTTCGCGTTGAAGTCGCACTTCATTTGGCGGACTTGCTTCCGCGTAAACTGGCTGATGCCAATCCACACGGCGCTGAGCAACCCGCCGTCTGCGAACACCGTACCTTCTTTCCCGCGGCTCTTGTCGAGAGACCACGCCAGCTTCACCAGCGCCACGGCGTTTTCTGCCCGTACGAGATCGTCCGAAAGAATCTTTAAGACGCGCGCCGCGTCGAGGGCTTGGAGTGCGGACCGCGCAGCAACAAAGGTCGGCTCGTCGTCCGGCGCTTCGTCGTCTTGCTTCGTGCCGTCTGCGCCGTACACCGCGTCGCACACTCCGAACTTGCTGCGGCGAGACTTTTTTCCCATCCGTGAGGAGTGGCGACGCGCGGCACAGAAACGCTACGGCACCTCAAAGCGCGCGTCGCTGGCCAGCAATCTCGCGCGAGATTGCGTCCCTTGCTTTGAGCTGCCGAGCTCTTTTGCCACGCCATGAGGCGCAAACCGCACCGCACCGCACCGCACCGCGCCGCGCCGCCGCGATGACGCCAGCGACCAGCCTCGCAGAAGAGCTCGGCAAGGCGGGCCAGGCGCTGAAGACCTTGCTTTCCACGTCGCCCCCGGACGACGACAGCAGCGAATTGTGGCACCTCCGCCGCATCGCCATGCACTCTCCGGCCTCCCTCACGTCGGCGCCGCCGGTGCTCTTCCACTCCTCGGCGGAGGCGATGGACAGCGTGCTCTACGGCGCCGACGAGCCGCAGTGCGACGACGCGGCTTTCAAGGAGGGGCTCTGGTGTCCGCCCTCCGACGCCGTCGCCGTCGGAGTGTGCATGTGCGAGGTGAACAGCCCGACGTCAATGGCGCTCCCGGCGGTCCTCCTCGCCACCAAGCTCGAGGAGAAGGTCACTATCACGCTCTTCTGCCCCGACGCGCCGCTCGCGAGCCTGGAGCACGAGCTCTTTGACGCCAACCTTGCGCCCTCTGCGGTGCAGCGGTACATGCTCGGCGCCGAAGCCGCAGAGGAAGAGCACAAACGGCGGACGTGGGCCGCGCGGCGCAAGATGACCGAGTCGGGCTTGCAGCGACTGCCAGAGTTTCTGGTGTCCGGAGCGTACCACCTTCGCCGCCGCACGGCGCTGCCGTTTCTCCGTGTGCGACGGGCGACGACGGAGGAAGAGGTTGCCCTCTTGCGCAGACTGCCATCCAAGCTCAACGTCGGCGCGCGGAAGCAGGATCCCACCTTTTTGGACGACGCCGCACGCGCCACGTCCAAGTCCGACTACACGTTCGAGGTCGTCTTCCAGGCGCACAACGCTCCGTTTTCGGACTCGACGCACCGGTTCAATGAGCTCGCAAAAACCCCGATCCTGACGCCGCTGGTGGACATTTTGATGTTCAAGTCGATGCCGCCTTCGGCACCGTCGTCGGTGACGTTGCCGGGCGAGGAGGAGAAGTTCCGCTGGTTCCTCTCAGATCTGCGCAACCGCGAGCTGCAGCAGGCCAACGGCAAGTTGCAGACGACGACGCAGAAGCACCAGCTGAGCAACCTGGCGACCCTGGACGCCTTGACCCGCACCGGCGCGCAGTGCTTTCGCTACGGCTCCTCGGCGCGGCTGATCTCGGCGGTCAACCACCTTTTTGGGGACGAAGACGCAAAGGTGCTCGAGGCGCAGTTTGAGGAGGGCAAGAATGCGACGTGCAAGGACGACCTCCGGACGCTCTCGATGCTACTGTCGCCGGACCAGCTGGTGCTCTTCACGGAACTGGACGACAACGGCCTGATCCGCTCCACGACGTGCTGCGGCGCCAACGTCTACGGCATGCAGATCAATCTGGATTCGCTAGCTCGGCTGTGCATGCTGCCGTACGTTGTACACCTGGTGCAGGCGCAGGGCTCGATCTCGCAGCGGTTCCCGGAGACGGCGAAGCAGCGCAAGCTGACGCTGACGCGCGGCGTCGGCGCTTCGGCGACGATGCACGCCAGCGTCACGCCGGCACTCAACGTCAGCCGGGTGGATTTTGACCGGCTGCTGACGAAGATGGACGACGTGCGCGAGCTCCTCGACCGGAAGCGTCCGCGCGAGAATGGCGACGGCGACGGCGACGATGGCGACGACGACGATGGCGACGACGACGACGGCGGCGCCGCCGCCACCGCCGCTGCCGCCGCCGCCGACGCTACCGCGGCAGCCGCGGAGTCGTCGATCGCGGCGCTGGAGACGGCCGCCAAAGCCGCCATGGAAGCCGCCATCGCGCAGATCACGGAGAAGGCGTGCGCGGCGGCGGGAGCGGCGGCGGTGACCGCGGCGGCCGGCACCGTCGCCGCGCAAAGGCTTCCGCCGTCGCCGGCCGCCGCGCCCGCCGCCGCGCCGGCCGCCGCGCCGGCCGTCGCGCCGGTGGTGCTGCCGTCGGGCGTGGCCGCGCTCGACGTGGCCCTGAAGGCGATGCGCACGACCGACGCAAAGCTCAAGCACCGGATGCGTGCGCTGCTCGCCGCGTAGGGCGACGGAGGAGAGGGCGGAGAGGGCGGAGAGGGCGGAGAGGGCGGAGAGGGAGACCGGGAGAGAGACGGAGAAGTGTGTGCTGGTAAATACGGCAAGGCGGAACCGGTGACGCTAAACATAAAATGCAATGTTGCTTTACAGGTGGCAACGGCGCCCATGCCGCCTCTCCACTTCAAGGGCGTGGCGCATCCGCCCGCGCGCAGGGACGGCAAGCGCGACCACAGCGCCGACCTCAGCTCGGCGGAAATCAGCACGACCAACCTCGGGCGGCGCGGCGGCACGGACCTCTTGTACGAGCACAATCACGGAGACCGCGTTGGGCACGTCACGTCTTCGTGGCGCGGACCGAGCGGCGAGCTTCGCGTGTCTGGCATCGTGCACGACGAGAAGATGATTGAGCGCGTCAAGTCGGGGCATTCGCGGGGGCTGTCGCTCGGGTCGTCTGTCATCAGCGACGTCGCGGGAGAGCGCGTCATGGCGATGCAGGACGAGCTTTCGCTGTGCGTGGAGCCGCGACGCGGCGGCTGCTACGTCGACGAGATTGACGGCAAGCGCGTGCTGCGCTCGCACCGGGCCAGTGCCGGTGCGCTGCCTCTTCCCGTGCCCGCCCGTCCCGCCGCCCCGCCCCCCCCCCCAGTGGGCCCAGCCGCCGCCAAAGAAGATAACCCGGATCCCCG
>Ga0163110_10000405_pt1 | contig 20028 bp, 48 predicted proteins | sample CRUFie1St17metaG_FD_108703 | JGI IMG/M metagenome (GOLD analysis project Ga0163110, IMG submission 108703) | Marine microbial communities from the Costa Rica Dome - CRUD Field 142mm St17 metaG | ecosystem: Environmental > Aquatic > Marine > Oceanic > Photic zone | place: Costa Rica: the Eastern...
ACCCTTTGCCGGGTCGCCGCGGCCGGGCCGGTCAAACACATTCCCGGCTAGTGCATAGTATATTTCAGTTCCACCCGGCATATTTGGATTTATTACTATTATAGTGTTATCCGGCAGATCCGAAGGTCCTCTGGCAGCTTCAGTAAGAAGTATCTGCCTAATATACTCACGCAGTATCTTCATCTTCTCACCAACTTCCCTGCTCTTTCTAAAGCCTCTATGGTGGTTGGAGCCTTTGTGTATCTTTTGCTCAGGGCGGAATCTCGCCATGTTGAATACATCCCGGTTATCGTACCGCGGGCAATATTTTGGTCGCAGTTATCTTCATCTGTCGGTGTGAGTTGATTATCCAGCGAATCAAGCTGGTGTTCTTCAACATCTGATCGGTTGTTTAGATAATAATTCCAGACTCCCCGAGCCTGTGGTGATACGGACTCCCGATCAGAAGTCAACCCGTTTCCAGATATTGTTGCTTGCTCTATCGCTACATCGTACAAAAGTGGACCCCATCCATCATCTGCAGTTGCAACTCCTACGACAAATGCTTCATCACAGTTGCCTCTGTACAATGGGTTGGGTCTAAAAAATGTAATTTTACCGTACGGATCTCGTGCCGGTGTCTTCGGATGCCTCTTTGAAGCATAGTAAACCCGAAAATACATTGAATCCTTCGCTTCGATTACAACAATAACATTTTCCGGAAGCATTTCCGGTGTTTTCATTGCTTCTGTCAGAAGTACTTCCCTTATGTATTGTCGTAAATGTTTCATTATGATTCCTGCCTGTAATTTTCACTATAGTTTCTCAAGCCAATGACCGTTATCTTCAAACCATTGCATGATACTGTCAGCGGTACCTCTGTCTTCGTTGCCAAACATATATGTGCGCATTGCCTCGACGTAGCTCATCCCAATTGGGGATTGACTATATAAATACATGTCTAAATTGTCTATCTTTTGCTGGATTGTTTCACTCGAGTTTTTTGCATCAGATCTTGCTTCTGCTTTTGCAGCTGCATACTCGCTCTCTGGAATGTCAGCTGAAATGTTGTTTGCCGTACGATAAAGCCCCTGAATCTTTGGTCCCATAAAGAATTCATAAGTTGCTCTATTTTCAACTGATCCGCTGCGACCATCACTAACTGGGGTTTTTATATCGCTTCGATCGATGGCCTTTTGAATCTCATACCCTAGTGAATAAAGGTATTCTGCAATGTATTTCACAGCCAGAGTTGATTCAGCCATCTTTTGCTCAAAGTCTCCGCCGAAGGTTTTGGCTTCTCTAATAATTCTTCTTAATTGGCGTCTAGTAATTTTCATGATTACCTCTAGTTATAAAGCTCATAGCCATCTGGTTCGAATGCAGTATTTCTAGGGACTGTACCTGTGATCAAGTGTAGGAATGCCGGCAAGTTTCGCTCAGCGTTATAGAAATCTTGAGCCATTGCAGCAAGATCCCCAGGAATAGGCTCTGGTGCTCCGCCGGCTGAAACTGTATTTGTCGCTGGATCATAGGTCAAGTTACCTACATCCTGTTTACCCATTTCTTCAACACCGTATTCGTCGTTAAAAAGAAAATCTCTAATAGTAGGATTTCCTTGAATAAACTGGTCAGCATCAGGTCCATACTCAGCTCGATAGTAATCAGCAATTGCTGCCATTACTTCTGCAACCGATCTATACTTGATCAGGCCACCGGTAGGCGCCATAGCTTCTTTAATAATTCTTCTTAGTTGTCTTCTTGTTATTTTCACATTATGCCCCAGTATATATCATGAACGTTCCGTCGGCTTTCATGCCAGTCTGAGCGCCAAATGATCTTGCCTCGTCAGCAACAGCTCTATCTTTGGTTCGGAACATGACAGATCCGTTACCAGTTCGTTCTTCTCTTAAACCATGGCTTCTGCCCCAGCTTACCCACTGACTATAAGTTTGCGGACCAGCGGCCATAGCTTCTTTAATAATTCTTCTTAATTGTCTTCTTGTTATTTTCATTTTATTTTCCATCATTGAAGCTGACATCTGAGAACCATAGTGTTGTCGAGCTGCTTGCCCGTTTACATTGATGTAGGCTTTTATTTTGCCTAATTCACTGGGATCACGTATACCTGAAGGTTCAAACCGTCCGGAAAGTTCACTGTATACTATCCATTCACGATCTTCCTCGTCATATCCTCCATCAAAATAATCGTCAATATCAGAATACTTGTTCATCAATTCAGTATCTTCTTGGTCCTGCATGATTTGAGGAGCCATGTCATTTGGGCTCCTGGCCTCTTTGATAATTCTTTTTAGTTGTCCTCTTGTTATTTTCATGACTTTATATTCCTCTGAATGGTTTGAGTTCGCCAGCCTCGGCTTTTGGGATAGCAGCTTCAAGTACCGCAATAAGACGCCTGATGTCTTCGACACTATATCCGATCGTATATACTTCGTCTACCATGTAATTGACAAGAACAAAATCGTCGTATTCTGATATTTCAACCTTATTCTCGTTTAATTTGTTATTCTCGCGCTTGACTACCTTAAGCTCTTCTTTGATAATTGTTCTAAGTTGGTTCTTCGTGATTTTCATGTTATCTCCCGTAACCATACACAGGTTCGTTAAAATCTTTAAAGTCAGCATAAACACTGATTTGGTTTCTGCCCATATATCTTTGTGCGTTTCCAACCGACCATTGAATTGGTGCCCACTCCCTGTTTAGCGATGCGATAACAGAATCCAAATTTTCATTATCTTCTACAAAAAATACAAAAGCGCCAATCTGCTCTGTTTGGGTTGATATCATTTCATCGCTGTAATCAAAAATCTTAACTCCAGCATTTTCTAGAGCTTTATAAAGCTCAAAGAAATCAACTTCAAGATCTCCTTGTTTTCCTCTGCCACTGAGACTGACGTTGTTTCTGTAGAAACCGGGCAGGAGATTCATTTCCAGCGCTTCCGAAATTATACTTCTAAGTTGTCTTCTTGTAATTTTCATGGCCAATCCTTAATCATACATTGGAACACCGCCGGTGCTTCCTTTGGGTTTTTCACCGACTCTTGTCAGCAGGTCTTTTGCAAATGGTGCTCGACCACCTGGAGATGAATTCAAAGCTGCCTCAATGGCTGAGATGGGATCCGGGTGTTCTCCTTTATCGTCATCTGATATTCTGTTGTTATATGCACCAAATATTCTAGCCATATACGTACCATTGTTTTTTAAATAAACCACAAGATCTTGTTTACCGCTTGTACCACCGCCGTGTCTATAGATGTAGGTCTTGTATTCTTGCGCCCAACTCGTACCTTTTTTGTCGTGATACTTTTCTTCATTAAAATACGGTGAAATTGTAGGATGATCCACCGGTGGAAAACCGGCCGGAGCAATTGCTTCAGCAATGATTCTTCGAAGTTGGCGTCTTGTGATTTTCATCGTCGTAACTCTCCATACTGTTTCATGGCTTCAACTTCGTCCAGCCAGCTCAAAACACTATCGTTGTCCATCAAAGAAATGAGATCTCGAGAATCTTGAAGTGCGGTATCTCTGAATAAAACTCCGCCGCCTTCAACACCAAAAACACCTAGTCCCTCGGCTGCACTCATTCCCATGGGTGTCTCTCTGGTGACAAGAGAATCAATTTGTTCGATGTATTTAAATATATTTTCGCGAAAATCTGCAAGTCCTGCAGCAACACCTTCCTGATAAACGCTGTCTTCTTCCGGTAGTTGAATGTGTGGATTTTCGTTTTTTATCGATCTTACACCGGCAATCAGGACCGCGTTAATGTTTCCGAGGGCGTCATCAAGGGGGACCCACTTGTCGCCTTGTTGTCCAAGTTTTGGATTTTTGTTAATGAGACGGCCAAATTCCTGATCTGAGGCATCTAGATAGCCGGCCGCATACACAACAGCGTAAGCCGCTTCGTGGTTTGGACGTCCTCCTAAAGCCTCTTTGATAATTTTTCTAAGCTGTCTCTTTGTGATTTTCACGTCAAGCTCCATTCGTCTTCTGCAACATTAAAGAAGACTTCTCCATCATCGATAAGCTGGTCAAGGAAGTCGTATATTTGATCAGCGCCTATTTCTGGGTGCATTTGGTTAACAGTATCGACTAATTCTGATCCAGACATTCTAGGGCTTCTAGAAAGAACAGCTACGATGGCTCGATACATTTTTTGGGTAGGCAGAGGCGCCATGGGTGAACGACCCATCATAGTGGCTTCTGCGATAATTCTTCTAAGTTGTCTTCTTGTAATTTTCATGCCAGTTTCACCTTTTTACCTTTTTCGACATAATCATCAAAATCCTCAGCGGATTCATCTTCGGTTAAAGCCTTTTTAATCCTCTCAGCGTATTGAGCATTTTTTCCCGAAACGTTGGGCTCTTTGTCGCCGTCACGGGCGTCGACTAGAATTTCTATGAGGTCTGCCATTTGCATCACTCGGCCCATTCGTGTTTCTGCATCGACACTATTGTCGACAGTGTATTCCTGAATAAATCCCAGCATTGCTGCTGCTTTGTCTCCGCTGCTGGCTTCATCAAAAGACGCCTCCGAAATTACTCTACGCCTTCTTACAGATTCGAGAAGTTCTGGGAAAATCCAATAGTAAACATCTTGCGGGATCTGCTCACGGATGATAGTATCTACCCCAGAAGCTAAACGCTTTAAATATACAGACGCTTTGCCTCTTGGCAAATCCTGATAGTATAAGTCTCTGATTTCTTCCATGTCTGCTATATCACTTGGGGCCGCTCCGTATCCGCGCATTCGGTCGAAAGCTTTTCTAAACTGGAAATCCACGTCGCTGGTCATTGCTTCCGAGATAATCTTTCTAATTTGTCTTCTCGTGATTTTCATTTTAAAGCTCCCTATATTTTTCCATCTGCGCAGCTAGCTCATCTAACATCATTGATATCTCACGCATTATGGTTTCGTTTTTATGCCAATCTCTAACATGTCGGCTGCATGCGGAATTAATCTCATCCTCAAACATGAACTTGAGGCGGCCCAATTCCTGGATTGCTCGAGAAACTCCAGGGGCTTCATAGTTTTCATTGACTATTTTAGCTTTCTCTTCTTTAATGATTCTTTTAAGCTGTTTTTTTGTTATTTTCATTTTATTAGTCCCTATAATATCCCATGTGTTCGTATTGACCATCTTCCATCTCAGCAATGAGAGACCTGAGAACGTCGATGGTATACTCTTGGCCGTGCCTGTCTTTTATGTCATCAATAGCGGCAAGGAGTGCAGCCATTTCCCGGGCACCCTCATTGAGCTTTTGCTTCTCTTCTTTGATAATTTGTCTAAGTTGTCTTTTTGTTATTTTCATTATGATCTCCAATATGCTAGATAGTCCTGAGCCCAAGGAAGCAAAGATTTAATCTGCTCTGCTTCTTTCGTTCCGCCTATAGTCCGCCGGCCAGCTTCAGAAATTACTAAATCATTTAGCGCCTGAAGATGCATGACCATTTTTTCCAACGTTTCTTCGCCAAGAGTCAAATCATCTTGATCTTCAAGCCGCGGATCTCTATTACCACTTGTCATACGGTCGATTCCAAGCTCGTTAAGCCTGGCTTTTTCTTCTCTGATAATCTTCCTCAACTGTCTCTTGGTGATTTTCATTTTAAGCATCCTTCGCTTTGTTGCGAGCATTCCGAGCCAAAATTTGTAAACGATATGCTATGTCATCTATTTGTCTTGCGAGTCCATCAGGCCCGGAGTCAAAGGTGATGCTTTCAAGTGGTGCAAATTGCTCCTCGAAAGCAACTGCTGCCCTGTCGGCGTAGGTTGCTAATGAAAGAAGTTCCTCTCTGGACGATTGAAACCCGTCGCCTCTGGAATAGTTTGTTATACCTTCTGTTAGTTTCGCCTTCTCTTCTCTAATAATCTTTCTAAGTTGTCGTTTTGTGATTTTCATTTTATATTCTCCTAGAATGATAATCGTCGTAACTTAAATCTGTAAAAATACCACTTTGTGTATTCTGCTTTGCCCACTGCCGAAAAACATATTCGTATATGCTAGGAAGCGATTGCTCAAGGCCCATTCTTTCGAGAGCTGCTATGATGTTTCGGCCACCATTATAAATGCCGTCAGCATCAAAATCTTGATGAAGGTTATAAGACCCACGACCAAAGGCTTGTTCGAACGCATATTGACCATCGGCAGATAAAAGTTCGTGCACTGTAGTTTCTAAGTCAGTCGGATCTTCGAATCCAGACAGATCAGGCTTCGATCTAAGGTGATCGTATTCGCTGCCCATGCCATACTCATTTAACATTGCTTCTTTGATAATTCTTCTAAGTTGTCTTTTTGTAATTTTCACTTTCTTACTCCTAATAATAATAGCCATCGTCGTCGAAGCCGCCTTCATCTTCCCAAAAAGAATCAATTTGCTTTAGTGCAAATTCTATGACTCTTGGATCTTCGACTTTTTGGCCTTGGGGGATTCCCCAGATATTCTTAATCCAATTTGTTGCTCTCGCAACGTATGTATCTTTGTCATAGATGCCATCTCTGTTAGCGAAAAATTCTAGCTGGGTTTCAAGGTTATCAGCTATTTCTTCGCCGATAATTGGATACATTTGCGACCAGATCATGATGGGAGGAGCATTTTCTGCTAATATCCGTCTATATTCTTCTTTGATAATTTTTCTGAGTTGTCTTCTTGTAATCTTCATCTGTATTTGCTCCTGAGAGTATCTAGGATGCTATGTATTGTTTCTATGTTTTCGTAATCGTCATACCAGTTACGGGCGACGTACGTCGACATATACTCGTTTATCAGCCTAACTATTTTATCAACGATGATTTTCTCGCCTGTTTTGCCTATTATGCCTTCTTCGATTATAGATTCTCTAATAATCTTCCTAAGCTGTCTTCTTGTTACTTTCATTGATTACCCCCTAAATGCAAATCTAGATGGCGGTAGTCCAAGATCGAACGGGTGTGTACCCTCTTCGGCATGCTTAGCGATTTCATAATCGATTTCATCCATGACAACATTAAGATGATTTGGAATGTACTCAACTTCCCAACGTGGTTTTCCACCGCCAGGTTTCATTACCTTGATTCCACCAGCCCTGCCAGGTGCTTTGGTTCTCAAGAACCAATAGAAATAAAAGGTACCGTACTCAAATTTTACATCGACATAGTATCCAAGATCTCGGGATCCGCCTTTCATGTTTATAGGCATATGGAATCGAGCTGCACCGCGATCATCACCAGCATGCGCCTTTACTACTCTGTAGCCACGCTCTTGAAAGTATTCGGCAATCTCATTGAAGGGCCAAGTTACTCTTCGTGATTCCGTCACCAAACTTTCTTTTATAATTTTTCTAATTTGCTTTCTTGTAATTTTCATATTTTTCCTCTTACTACTGATTATATACAGTACTTTCGCGAAAGGCAATAATACTATCATAATTATGGGCTGCCATGACATATTGCCGGTTAAAATCCGCTAAAATGCCAAAGCTGCTATCTTTCGTATTTTTCCCAGTCTGCTTGTGGGTTTAATTGTTTAAGTAAAGTAGTATCAAAGCCAAACATCTTCTTCCAGATGTTGGATATCCATGGTACCTTGACATGGTTTTTTGGATATGCCTTGCCCCAAGTTTGATCCCATATCTGCTGCATCTCATCTTGATTGTACGGCATGCCGATAAATCGGGCTGCGCCAGGAAGTAATCTAAAATTTTGGCGCAGACTGTCTAAGACTGGCGTACCTGTCTTGTGGTAAGTTTTTGACAAAGGATTTTGAGGATCAAACCAGTGATCCAAGAATTCACCAGAGAAGGGTTGCTCCGGAGAGTCTGATCCTGTCCCGCCTGGAAACCGGTTTGCGACTGCTCTTACACCGTTATCGCTTGTACAGTCATCCTGCACATCCTCGGTTCTTGGTTGTTGAGTTATGTCTCTTTGCTTGGCAATCACATCGGGTCGGTTATTTAAATAGTAATTCCAGACAGCGTACGCATCATCGGAAACCGAGGTGTGATCCGGACCTAAGCCGGTCTTTCCTAAAAACGTTGTTCCTTCCATGGTGATATCATAAAGTAACGGCCCCAGACCTTCTCGAGCGTAAGTCCCCTCGCCCCATCCATCTCCTCCGACTATCATCGCATTGTTACAATTACCGGCAGCCCCTTGGTGTAAAGAAAAAACTCTGCCATTTTCCTGGTTAAATCTAGCTCGATCAAAAAAAAGTAATCTAACGTCAATTGAATTTGGCACTCGATCGACTATGTCGATAAAAGCATCGAAGTCTTCAAGTTTGGAAATCTGAGCATTAATAGATGGGTTGATAGATTCCAGCAAAATCTCTCTTATGTATTGTCGCAATTGTTTCATCTTTCATCCAACATGTTTCTACGACGCAACTCGTCCATAACTGGAGTTCCTGATTTTCTGTATACTTTGCTCAGAGCGGATTTTACCCAAGCCAAATCGTCGGAAGAAGCACTTGGGATACGGCGTTGCCCCGGAACTACTCTTGCAGACTTCTGGAGGCAGTTGTCGTCTTCTAATCCGGGTGTTAAACTATCTATCTCGTTGTCTAATTGAAAGCTTTGAACGTCGGGCCTTGAGTTTAGATAATAATCCCAAACAGCCCGAGCTTCATCAGAGACTTCTAGCCTATCGGATATTAATCCTCCCGTTGCTTCAATAGCAAGGTCATAAGCTAGCGGACCCATTCCAAAATCTTTTGATCCGGAGACGACCACACGACGTGCACCGGAACACTTGAGTGCACCCGAACCTGGTGATTGGCGCCAAGATACTCCGGCAATGCGGTCTTTGCCATATCCACGATCGCCACCGACGTCGATTTTTGGATCATAGATTGCTGCGTAACCGGAATCGACCAATGCCCTAAACCCAGCCTCTTCCGCACGATCGATCATGGCCATAATCTTGGAGTCAATAGCAGATTCAGTCAGCAGTACTCTGATGTATTCTCGGAGCAGGTTTATTTGAGCATGCCTCGCTTACGAAGTTCATCCATAACTGGAGTGCCAGATTTCTTATATAGCTTACTTAAGGGTGACTTGACCCAGTCCGACCCGAAGTCTTTGTCTCCGCCATAAAACAAATGGCCGCCACCCGCAACTTCTTGGTCACAGTTATCTTCATCTTCAGGCGTTAGCGAATTAAATGGATCATCAAGTTGAACTGCTTCTACATCTGGTCGGTTGTTTAAATAATAATCCCAAACCGCACGTGCTGCTGGGGAAACTACTGTCCTATCAGAAATAAGGCCGAGACCTTCTGTCGCTTCAATGGCAACATCATAAGCAAGAGGACCCAATCCAGTTTTAGCATTCGCACTCTGGACTACACTGCCTGCCCTACCGCAGCGACCTATCTTAAGTCCGGCTGTTGTTTCGTATACGACCATTGCCACCCACCTCCGAGGATTGTTTTCAGTAGGTTCCCAAACAATAACTCTGTCTGGCAAGATTTCAACATACCCGCCATTGCTTTCTAGCGTATCGATCATTGACATGATCTTGGGGTTGACTGATTCTGTCAGCAGGATCTCTCTTATATATTCACGTATTAGATTCATTTGCAGTCTCCAGCCTTCACTAGATCTTTAATACCAGATGGATCCCAGACACATCCGGATGCTACATCCCAACCATAATACCAGAAGCTATCATCGTCATTCCGCTTACTTGAAAGGTATGGACAGATCTCTATCCCTGCATAGTGGTCCGCAACCTTTGGCCAATCAATCATTTTGTCAAAGCGCCGGAGTCCCCCTTGATCTGCCGGGTGGTTTGTGCTGTACATATTATAGAACTTTTCGAAATGGTATTCGTCTGGAATAAAAAGGATATTATAATCATTAAGCACGACGTTAAACGTTTCGTCATATTTGCTATATCCATGCGAAAATCCAGTAGTACAGAATTCTTTCCAGGTATCGGAACTGCCATCTTGACACTCATACCAGAGACCGTTTGGCTTTGGCCCGATCCTCTGAGAAAATCCAGAAATTTGTGGCATTCCATCTTCTCTGGTTCCCGGTCTGGAATGATGAATCCTCATTTTTTCTCCGCCTGTAAGTGGGAAATTTGTTTCTAAGAGCAAGGATCTGATGTAATGTCTTAGTATTTTCATTATCTCATCCTCTTGATATATTGACGAGTTCTACCAATCATGTCATAGAATTCTGGACGTTTAAAATCAACTCCACGCGATGCCATATTTCTAACTGAACTTGATGCATCGATGAGAGTTGTAAACTCAGGTGTTTTAGATATGTCTCCCCTTCTGCCGGCCAATCTTAAATCTTTAAGGAGGTCTAAACTGCGAGCCCTTCCAAGGTCAGAAGTTATTTCATTTGCAATCTGATATGCGAAAGTCTCTAATTCCGACGGTCCATCTTCAGGATCAAAGAAAAAATAATCCTGTGGTTGGTTTGCAACGTTCGATTCTTCGTAGGATCTTTTAAAATCTTCCCATTTTTCTTCTGTCGGATCGCCTTTGCTAAACTTGATAAACTGATGCATATGCAGCAGCTCGTGTGAAACAACCTCATAAACCTTTTTAGCCACATCACCAAGTTCACTCAATGTTTGGCCGTCTTCCATCTGGGCAATTATTAAATCGATGTTATGCAATCCATCGTAAAAATAAGAGGCACCTTTGAGAACCTTGTCTGCGCCGTCCGATGGAAGTGTAAGCATCAAATCCACCCTGACTATAACGTTGACAGTCCCATATGGAGGAAACGTGTCCCCAAAATAATCGTTCAATTCGTCAATCAGTGTTTGCTGAGCTTCAGATACGAATGTGTCAGTATCCTCATAATCACCACCAGCATCGACGTTCATAAAATTCGAATTTTGAAGATACTGTCTTAATCCGGTAATCTCACGTTTTGTCATTTGGTTGAATCTTGAACTTTCGATCAAGACACCTCGGATATACTCTCTAATAATTGACTCTTGCTTGTTTTCAACAAGATGCATGTCTTTAAGAAACTTGTATATGTGGTCGTTAACATCTTCGCCAGTCCACGTTTTGTCTTCGCCAGAAGTGTACCCACGTGATTTAGATGGTCGATCCAAAAAAAGATTAGCTTTATTTCCTACAGCTTCGTTTTTTGCAGCCGTCTTCTTTTTTTGCTGTTCTATAAATTTACGATAAACCGCAGCTGCCGATTTCTTTCCGGCGACCTTTGCTCTTTGTTCCATTGCGATCGCTGCTTGGGTTTTGTGATTATGGCTCCGGCTGGATCTTTTTATTTTGCGCACAGATGCTTCTGCATCCTTGACGGTTGCGAACTTTAGACCTTTTATCGTGCCCTTGGGGTTTTCATCTGTATACAGATCGTCGTGACTTGGGCTGTTTCTGTGTTGGCCTTTTTTTCTGGGTCTACGTTTTGCCATTATCTATACTTCTCGTTGAAAAAATTCCTAACTGAAAACTGAAGTGAATCTTCTTCGATACCCAACGTTCCGTTTGATTTGTCTTCTAGTTCAGACATCCAGCCGTAATGTGTCTCTATCAAATCAATCATAATATCACTGGCATATGAAGTATTGTAAGACATGTTTAACTGTTGTGGCTCCTCGATCGGCCCTTCTAAATTATCAATAAGGCTAGGTTCGTTTTCATCCTTCCATGTATACCATTCATCCAACGCCACATCCGGATCCCAATCTTCGTATCCCATCGATTGTGCCTCGCGGTCAATCCAGTCGCGCACTTCTGAGAAATAATCGTTTCCGTCGACAAACCTCATGTCTTCTAGTTTGGCAGGATCTTGCTCGTTCATCCACTCCTCATACTCAACAGGATAATAGTCTTCTAGAAAGTCGATAGCCATTTGTCGATGCAGTGCAGGGAGGGGTGACCGTTCCCATGTCGACCCTGTTCCTTGCATCGTGCAGTCGTCTTCTTCGGTGTAAGTGTAATTTCCATCCGGATCAAGAAGTTGTTTATCGACAGCTGAACGGTTGTTGGCATAGTACGACCAAACCGCGCGAGCTTCTTGGGAAACTTCCGATCGATCTGGCGTAAGGCCATATGGCGATATCGACATGACTAAATCATAAAGTGTGGGTCCGTATCCTTGATCCGCAGCTGACCTAATAATTTCCCAAGCTTGATTACATTCTCCGTAACCGGCGTCAGGGACTCTTGCCCTTATAGCTGCGACAGCGTATTCTTCGATTGCGGATACTACATCATAGCCATCTAATTCTTCCAACCTGCGAATCGATTCGTTTGCTCCGGCTTGGTTATACAAGATAAAATTTAATTCAGTACCTGGTGGTGGCTCAACTCCGTCGAACCAATTAGCCCAAACGGCAAAGTCATCACCAAGTGCTCCCGGGGCAATCATTGCTTCCTTAATAATCTGTCTTATATATGCGCGGAGATTAATCATATCTTATAGCTCCACCAAGCATATCTTTTTCTTTCTACTGGATAGGTTATTTTCTCGTCATGTTTATATGCTTCTTGCTCGAACGGGATTGAAAGATATGCCGATTTGCCGTCTCTATATTTCAAAAATCCATAAAAATAGTAGGCATAATATAGTATGATGAAACCAATAATTCCTGTTTCTATGTACTGTTGCCAATGAATAGTTTCGTGGGTTTTTGTACGTACACTAATTTCTCCACGTGAAAAGACAAAAGGTCCAATAGTAATTGCACCGATTTCTATGGGAGTAAGGCGTGATAGAACGACAGGCACTTTGCTGTTTTCGAAAAACCACGGTATTGAAGATTTTAAATTGATCACGTGACCTCCACTGATAATATCCTGACGGGTGTGGCGATATATTCGTTCCAAATAGAAGTTTCGTTGTTTTCATCACAAGAGTCTAATTCTTTACATATGTTTGTTTTATCGCCTGGATATCCCAACCTGAAAAGGTTGCATGCTCTTCGGCCGCTAGACACAGCAAAAGATTTTACGTCACTTCGGAAACCTGCGCGGACATTCCCTTCTAGTGTTACAATCAAATTTGAATTGGCATCAAAGAATCTTTTCTGTGCTGTTGTAAAACAGGATATGTCAAATTGTGTTCCGGATGTAATGGCGTTTGCAATATTCTGTAAACCTTCTTCAGATGTGAAATGCTTTAATTTTTTCACGTTGTCTAAATCACCATAAAACTGTTTTGTATATGCTTCATCTAAGAGTACGTAAGGTTCCATGTCTCCCCGAGTATAGAAATAAGAGAATTTTAAAGAATCGATGTCCGGAAAATAACTTCCAAACTGATCTTCAAAAGACCAAACTCTGTGGTTGGCAAAGTCTTCAATGAAAACCATAAGGTTACTCATGTCAAAACGTCTTTCATATCTTTCAGCATCAATAAAAAGGTGTGACATGTACCGGTTTATTAAACCAATCAACTCAGGTTGCATTAGCCTGTCTCTTACATCAATACCCCTCTTCTGCAAATCCAGCAGTTGAAGTGCAAAAAACTCCAAATCTTCCAATGTATGAAAGCTTTCAACTGGTTTAATGTATCCGCGGACACGATAATTTTCCTGCAAAATACTTTTTACCAGTGAACGAACTAGTTCAATTGAGTTCATAAACTTCTCCAATACTTCAACTAACATAAATATGCTCAAATATTATAAATGACCCCACATAAAAATAAACCAAAACGGGAGGCAAAGCCTCCCGAGAACATTTGTATCATCGAAGTTAGATCATATCGTTTTTATCGGCTAGCCACTTTGGAATTCGAAGTGCACCGTTTGCCATTTTTATTTGGCTGGTTGGAAGCCAAATGTGTCGAGAATCCCACAAAAGTTGAGTACCGCCTCCCTTGACACGAACAACAGATGCACCGGTTATATCTACCCATTCAGCTGGTACAAACGTTTTTCTAGACTTTTTGTCGACCTTGTTTAGACTAGTCCCTGCAAACCCGGGTTCGGTGACAAACCCAATTTGCCTCCAGTGGAAAGCACACACGTGTCGGGCTAACTGAGTGGCTGTATTAAATTCATAATTCCTTGTTTGTCGCCGGAAGGCAGAGTCTGCCCTAACGTGGGAAAGACATTTCTTTTCCCATCGCTCCTCCCCAGTTTTTGCGTCTTTTCCGGTAACCCACTGCCAAAGCCGGCGGCCGGTACGGGCATATGCCGCAGAGAAACCAACACCGTTATTGTGAGAGGTAACGCCAGAAGCTAGCTCGTCGACCGTTTGCATATCACCGAGATAAGCGATCGCAGCATTCAGAACATCAACATCCCGAAGCGCTTCAACAACCGTCTCCTTTGTGTGGAGTGGTTCATCTTCTGCAAAGACTGCATTTTTAATGTCTCGATCGACGGCATCAGCAGCATCAATATCTCCGTGATAATACGGTGTGTCTTCATCCATCTGGGTTTCAGCTTGATCTTCTGAAGGTACCCAGCCATTGATGAGATAATCTGTCATACGCGCAACCGGGACTTCTTTCGGTGCAATGTGGGGGTGGATCATTGTGATCGTCTTCATGGTGACTCCATAGGTTTTATTATAGTGAGATTTTTACTTACATATACAATTTAACCTTTTAAAAAGGTTATCACACAAATATCAAAAAGCTTTCCCCTTATGGTTTGAACTTCCGATGTTTACACCAACATGTTCAAAAGGAATACTGTTACAACGGTTGGTTTTTCTTCCGCCGAAAGCAGACGATGAGTTGAAAGACCTGACGTAATCATCGGCATCGTTTTCATTTTGAAATCGAACAATTGAGATAGCAGCCATCTTTCCAGAGCCGGCAACAACCCCGCGATATACCGGTGTGTTTGCATCCGGATCTGGACGTTCGTCATGACAATCGATACAGACATTTGCGTATCCGCCTCTTTGACGGATTTTTTCGTTTTGATTAAACTCTTCGCCGCAGTATTTACATTCTCTAATCATTTTTTCTCCATTGTTGGCTTAAGCCAAATGTTAGACGTCTGACCGACCAATACAGTCAGTGCCGTATGTGCACAATCTTTTGCCAGAAAACGGATGGCATCCGCGCCGTTGTTTTTAAACATTTTTTTGCAATTCCTCTCTAACACGCTCTGTTGAAACAGTGTCATCCATCCACAACCACGGAAGAGGTGATTTAAGTTCAGCAGCCAATTCAACAGAAGGGCCCAAGTTCTTGGTTACAATAAACCTTGCAGCACGGAGGATTCGTAAACCATCTTCCTGGATCTTGTCCTTGGTGTTTCCAACACAGCGAAGGGTGTGGGTCATCAAATCAGATTTTCCATCAAACGGATCGATAATATCACCGATTGGCTCAAGTGTCTGAGGATTAACCTCACGGGCCATGGCATTAACTGTAAAATCTCGGCGCGCAAGGTCTTCCATAAGTGTACCAGGCTCAACATGATCTGGGTGCCGGCCGTCTGAACTAGGACCGTCCTTGCGGCACATAACTACATCGATAGTGGTGCCATCTGACATACGACCACGGATGGTAAAGAATTCAGGATTGACAAGAAACACTCGTTCCATGTTATCATGGCACCAGCAATGCAAAGCCCTCCAGCCATCTGGTGACTCAGCACAAAAGTCTCGGTCAGGAGGATTATCAATCCCCATTAGTTCATCGCGGATAGAACCGCCTACTTCAAAAAGTCGAATAGTCATTTTTTCTCCTTGTTACATATATAATGTAACCCAATGGTCAGCTATCCACACAAAAATGACTATTTTAATATAATTTATTTCCTTTGAGCCAATTGAACCTGTCCGGCCCGAACTGAAACAATTCTTCCTTCGAAAAGTATTCTAGCGATCTTCTCCCATGAGTGATACTCAACAAGAAGTCCGTATTTCCAGTCCGGCAAATTTCTTTGTTTAGGATGAATTTCCTTAAATGTAAATCTTACCCAGTCCCCTGCAACCATTACTTCTCTCTTTCACACGATATCACAGGATACTCACTTTTTTCATTTTTCACAACATAGATGGTCTTTCCAACTTCTATCTTGCAAGGTATTGCTTCGTTTGGGAGCACAGCTAAACTTGGACCACCGTTAGTTTCTGGGTTTAAGTTAAACTCCACAGTCGACAAAAAATTATCATGCGAAACAATTGTCCCAACCAACACAAATGTACTTAAAGTTGTCATGAGATTAAATCCAAATCAACTGATGGTATGGTCATAAAATCATTGTCAACCATAACAATCGCATGAGGCTCAGGTTCGACTGTATCCCAGTTTACTTTTACACCTTTTTCGTGTACTCGCCATGCTTTTTTATGAACGATGTCGACTACTACACCTGTTCGGTAATAGCCTTCTAGTTTTACAAGATCACCTATTTTCATTATTAACTACCTTTACCATAGCTTCTAAGTTATGGTTTAATTTTATTTGCCTTCCGTCTGCAAAAATAATCCAGTGATAAAAAGGAGGCATTTCCTGTCTATCTAAAACAAGCCCAAACTTCGACTTTATTCCCCACCATCTGCGAGCGCCGATTGGAAATTCAATAATATCACCTACTATCATTTATTATCCGGATCTCTTCCTTGTCTTCCCATTCAAAATCGTCCTCCCATGCAACAAGAAAAAACATGTCAGCTTCCTCAAGTATTATTCCAGACCTTCGTTTTCCTAGGTACCAGGATCCATAACAAACTAAATCACCTACTTTCACAAACTATTATCCTCCCGGAGTTATCCAGCTTTTCACGTGTACACAGACCAAATGTTGCAACAATCTGGTTGACAATCTTTTTCATCGTTTCAGATTTTCCGGTAACTACAACGAATGGTATGTCGCCATTAGTGCAGTATTTTTCAATTGCATAGTAAACGTCCTTGTGACGAACACCGTGTAAATCAACAACTTTCATCTAAAATGCCCAAAGACTATAGCCGATAATAGTTACGGCGCTTAAAATACCTAACCAACTAAAAATTAGAATATTCCTTTCTGCAGTTTCGATGTCGTCTTTAAAAGTTTTATTGCACACTTATTACCTCCAGTGTTTGTGCGTAGAGCCAATTTCCCATTGTTCCGTCTGGCCAGGCGACCGTATATCTAGTTTCCTCAGTGTCGTTGTGAACCTGAACAATAACTCCGATAGGACTGTTTTGAACTTCTAGAGGGTAACCAGGAAACCCTATAAATTTAACAGCATCACCTACTTTCATTGATTACCTCTACATGTGCTTCCCATATTTTCTCTAAAAAATATCCATAATCGGTCAACACAGTGACAACTGTCTGACGGTGCGAATCATCAATTTCAACGATCATTCCGTTACAGCGCGCCGTTGGGATTCTCACAAGATCACCGACCTTCACTGACCACCTCCATTAGAGATTCTGCAATGTCCCAAGTCTCGCCGGTCTTTGAGTAAAAAACCGACACGCATGGATGAGATGGAGTACCTGCCATTTGCTTCGAGACAACCAGCCCCAACCCTAATCTATTCCTTTGTTTCATTGCCGGTTGGTTTTTCCAGCCTTCCGGAGACTTTTTGCGTATCACCAAATCCCCTACTTTCATTTTTTACCTCCTGAAGATAGCCTTCGTGTTCAACAGAAATCTTACCATCACTCCACATTATACAGTATTTTCTACTAGTTTTACAACCTTCTAGAACAATTCCTGGGTTTTTGTATTGATCCAAACTCCAAAAATTCGAACTCCAAATTACTAGTTTTCCTACTTGCATTTTTTAACAACCAATTCGACCGTCTGTTTTGCTTCGATCATATAACCATTATGACGGTACGTGAACCTGCTCACTGTCTCCTCGCCGTTACTAGAACTGATGTTTGGAGCTCGATCAATTGCTGCCTGTACAATTTTTATGAGATCTTCAGTTACGCCAACCTCTGATAATTCCAGAGCAAACCGCTTCATCAGCCTTTCATATTCCTCTTTGTTCATTTTCATTTATCACCTCGCACAAATGGGCAGCCCAATTTTTGACTTTCCCGTTTAAAAGAACCGTTAGTATTTTGTGGTGTAGTTTTGAGGGGTGGTCGTTTGACGTGGAAAGAACAATGCCGATCGAACCTTCATCCATACCCTTAAGTTTGATAACTACATCACCCTTTCTCATCTTTCGTATGCCTAATCAAATCAAATTCGATGGTCGTATCCTCTTCTATTGTTGCCTGGCCCATTTCCTCTGCAACTCGAGCGTAATGCATTGCTAGCATTTTAGATTTGTTGTTTCCAGTTTTTTCGAAATCGAGCAGCCATCTTACATGGATATCGTAATAATTTGGCACCCCTTTCAATTCTGATTTAATTTTTGTAATCTTCATCTTTGGCTACCCAGTGAAACATCTTCAATTCTTTGAGCTGTCATAGAGCGCCAGTGGTCTTCTGTAACAGATCGAGGAAGGTCGTTCAAATTTAACTTGTCCCTGATCCTGGCTGCACGGCTCCATGCTCCAAACCCGGCGCCAAGAGAACCCTTTTTTATATAGCCTACATTTTCAATTATCTTTACGGTGACAGTCATTTTTTCTCCATTAAACAAAGCAGCTAGCTTGGTGAGCGTACTTTACGTAAAAAACTTTAAGCTTAGCTTGGTGTTCATATCTTACCCAGTGAATATTAGTGTCGGCTTCATATTCATTTTTAACGTAGTACCAAAGCCCGGGTCCGGCCATGTAGTTTCGGTCGACACGGTAAACTTTACAATTAGACTGGTGTTCATACTTCACTTGAAAAGCGGTAAAATGAGCCCGGTGTTCGTGATCAGTAAAATATATTTTGCCACCCATCGCAGGGCGAGAGATACAGGCTCCGATTAAGGCAACCAGAAATATTCCAATCTTCTTCATTCTGAATCCTTAAGAGCTTTAAATATTCTATTAAAAGTACTTCTACGATAAGTTGCCGATTTTCCAATGTTGTCGCCGCTTAAAATCGTCACCTTTACCATTCCAATGATTGCCACAGACTCCGGGCAATCAGGATCAATATCTGTTTTGTCATAGGTACTTTCAACTCTAACAATATCCTCATCTGAACTGCCAAAGCGCATTTTTCCTTTATATAAATTTCCTTTCATTTTACCACCTCGATTAAGTTTGCTTGAATAGTGCTGACAACATCGCCATTAGGAGCCGATCGCTCGAACCACATCACCTCAGCATAAGTGTAGGGGGCAATTTCGTTCCATGCCTGAGACGTCTTAAGCCCAACAAAGAGACCAAGCTCTCCAGACTCTGAGTTTTTGTTTCTTACTAGATCACCCGGCTTCACTAATCAACTCCAATTGATCGACCCTAAATACCTGGTTTTCTGCAAAAGAGCAGAGAGAAACCAGACCACACGTTCCATAGACTTTTGAAACAAAATAAAACTTTCTGCCCATCTTAACTAAATCACCTACTTTCAAACATCACCTCTAAATCCGACCCAAATTCCCAAGCTATCTGACCGTTATGTTGATAAAGAATTAGGTATTGCGAGTAGCAGGGGTCGTTCACGCTCAAAGTGTGGCTTCGATCCACGGCTAAAACAATTCCAGCTGGCCTTAATCCAGTTTTATCCTCCCAGGTGTCTGACCACCCTACGAAATCACCGACCTTCACTGACCACCTCCAACATACAGGTCATAATATTCCCGTGTGTCCCATCAGACCATGCGATATCGGCATTAGCCGGCGATCTAGTAATACCATTATACATGATAGCCAACACGATACCAAACCGCGGCCCGGGTCTGCCATCTGCCCATGAACCTTTGAACTTTACCAAATCACCTGCTTTCATTAAGCCACCTTATCAAGTTCAATCACCTTTGCACGTTGGTCGACCCAAGGCTTTGAGTAATCCACCTCGATACCAGGCTTCTGTTCATAACTGTACCAAACACCATCGCGAACCATGCCAAGATCGCCAGAACCATCAGGCGCCAGCATGAAGTCAGGGTTAGCTTCGAGTAGAGACCAAGCGTGGCGATTACCACAGGTGACAGGGGTGCCGTCAGGGTTCTTAAGGTCAACACATTGGAAGTCAACGTAGACGTCGCCGATACCGTTGCGGTGGCGAGCATTCAAGTCAGTCTGCTTGATG
>Ga0163110_10000406_pt1 | contig 20013 bp, 23 predicted proteins | sample CRUFie1St17metaG_FD_108703 | JGI IMG/M metagenome (GOLD analysis project Ga0163110, IMG submission 108703) | Marine microbial communities from the Costa Rica Dome - CRUD Field 142mm St17 metaG | ecosystem: Environmental > Aquatic > Marine > Oceanic > Photic zone | place: Costa Rica: the Eastern...
AGCGAGGAATCTGTGTTAACCCCCGACATGGAGTCATTCTTCTCTTTCCCCAAAGAACAAGATCCGGTACCAAAACCTACTGCAAATCATATAAACACTAAACAGATACATAGTTCACGTGAAGTACAAATTGATGGCCAAAATATCTTTCCAGTCTTTGAAGATGCAATCGAAACGATTAAAGAATTTTTGGGTTCAAACTAAATTATGTAGTTCAGGTAGAAAAGCCCCACAAAGACCAATTCTTATGAGTACCCTCAAAGTTATGAATATCGGAATAGTTGGAGCTACAGGTCAAGTTGGAACAGTAATGCGTGAAATTCTCACGCAAAGAAATTTTCCTATTGACTCAATTCGATTTTTTGCATCATCTCGTAGTGCAGGAAAAGAAATAGAATTTCAAGGACAATCCATTCTCGTAGAAGATGCTGCTACAGCAAAATGGGAAAACCTTGATATTGTCTTATTTTCTGCGGGTGGACAATTATCAAAAGAACTAGCTCCGAAAGTTGCGTCTGCAGGGGCGGTTGTGATTGATAATTCTTCCGCCTGGAGAATGGACCCTGCTGTCCCACTGGTCGTTCCTGAGGTCAACGCTCACGCTACAAAAAATATTCCAAAGAATATTATTGCTAACCCAAACTGTACAACTATGGTCGCCATGCCAGTCTTAAAGCCATTGCATCAAGAAGCTGGTCTTCGTGACCTTATAGTTTCGACCTACCAAGCAACCTCAGGTGCAGGATTAGCTGGAGTTCAAGAGCTAAGTGAACAAGTACGTGAGGCTGGTGAGATTGCTATAGATCTAACTCACGACGGACAAGCCATTGAGTTTCCTCCGGGAAATAGTTTCCCAGAGCCAATAGCATTTAATGTCGTTCCTTTTTGTGGGTCATTAATTGAAGATGAATTAGAGGAAACAAACGAAGAACGCAAACTTCGAGACGAAAGCAGAAAAATCCTTGAAATTGACGATCTTGCTGTCACAGCAACCTGTGTTAGGGTCCCAGTTTATACTGGACACTCACTGGCAATAACAGCTGGTTTCAACAACCCTATTACCGCTCAAAGAGTAAAAGATATTCTTAGTAAAGTATCAGCAGTCGTTCTTGATGATATTCCTACACCTTTGAAATCTGCAGGTATTGACCCAACATTCGTAGGTAGGATCAGACCAGATACAGTTCTTGAGAACGGTATTAACTTATTTCTCTCAGGCGACAATTTGCGAAAAGGTGCCGCATTAAATGCTATTCAAATAGCAGAGTCATTATTAAGATAGGCAAATCCCTATGGTGGGTCAGTAATATACCGATCAATGGCTTGTTCTACATCAACGCCAACTTGATTTGCTAACGAAAACACCCATGCGATGACATCCCCGAATTCGTGAACTCGTTGATCATGAGTTCCTTTTCTAATTGCTTGAGCAAGTTCTCCAACTTCTTCCGCCAACCAAGCAACGGACATTGCAATCCCGCGTTCGCGATCCTTTTCTCCGTAAACATTCTCTATATGACTTTGAAATTCTGAAATCTGCATAAACACCCTTCACATAACTAACAAAAGACTATGTTGTGACCGTCAAAGATATGTTGACCCTTCAATAGAATCTAAGGGGATAGTGCGTATGATTTTTTAGTGTTTACAATACGCTCAGGTATGAAATACGGGTAGTGGCGCAGGTTGGTAGCGCGCCTCGTTCGGGACGAGGAGGTCGTGGGTTCAAATCCCGCCTACCCGACTAAAGATCTAGAGAAGTGATTTGGCAAGCTTCCGTAAACGCAATGCATTAAGTGGCTTTACGAGCTCACAATCTGCTTTAGCCTCAGTAGCAATCCAAGTATCGGCTTCCCGATCTAACAACAAAATGATTTTTAATGGTTTGATTCTTCCAGCAGTGATTTCATGTCTTAAGTCAAGACTGGCAGCTACGCCTCCCATGTTGCCAATCTGCAGATCTAAAATGACAAGATCCGGCTCTAATTCAGCAGCTATTTCCCGGACATCCTCGCCACGTGTCACTCGACTAACGGAAGTTTCTGGTCCTAATAAAGCAGCAAAAGTTTCTTCTGCAGTTTCATCAGAATCAGTAGCAAGAAGAACTTTATCCATAGCTAAACACTATCGCCCAAATACATCTAACTCTATTCACACCGAAAAGAATGGCTTCCTGATTGCCATCAAATGAGCTATACAATCGCAAATTCGCGCTTTATGATTGATAGCTGACGACCTATTTCATTTAGGAGAGGAACTCTATGTTAGAAATCAACATTGAAGGAAATATTGATTTCTCGATGTGCCGACCGTCGGGAGAAATTGACGCTTATACAGTTGATGAATTCAGAGAAGCCCTGAGTTCACTTGCATCAGTATCAAAGCTACTCATTGATCTTAGCGACGTACCTTTCATGGATTCTGCTGGTCTAGGCGCATTAATTGGAAGCATCAGAAAAGCAGGCGAAAATAATGGCCAAATTGTTGTTTCGTGTGAGAGAGAGTCATTGTTGGGCTTACTGAAAACAACAGGGTTTGATCAGATCGTAACTGTAACTGAGTCAGTTAACGAAGCTCTTGATGTCTTAGGAGAATCTCAAGACATATAAGATGGGGATATGCGATTTACCCCCTCCGTTAAGCTCGTAAAGCCACCGTTCGCTAAAATTTTCTTATTGATGACACTCGTTTTGAGTTACTCGCTTTTATCGGCGCAACAACTCCACGGGCAAGAAAATCAAGAATCACTCAACCCTGGTTACGTAGAAGTATTTGAAGTGAGTGGCTTACTTGATGATGTTCTCGCCTCAGCTCTTGAAAATTCAATTATTGATGCTCAAAGGAACGGAGCAAATGCTCTGATCTTGCAAATGAATTCAAAACAAGCCGTGATTTCAAATCAAAGGCTAACAGCGCTAGGACAAGCGTTTATAGATTCTTCTATCCCAATAGAAGTTTGGGTTGGTCCCTCTGGCTCAACTGCCCAAGGAAAAGTTGCTCAATTAGCTCTCCTATCTGATTCACTCGGTGTATCTATAGGGTCATCAATTGGGAAAACAGGTGATTATGTCTTCTCAAGCATGAAATTGAATAGTTCTTACCAAGAAAGAAATGAAATTCTGCGAAATAATACTCTTCAGTGGGATGAAGCTATTGAAGCTAACCTTGTTCAGTGTGATCGGGTTGAAATTGATGAGTTAGGTAAAACTCTGACTGAGAAAGAGCAACTCGCTAGATGCGCAAACCCTACTCTTGGAGATTTTCTGGTTAATCGTGACAGCTTTGTTTCAGAAATAGTACAGACAGATGATGGTCCTCGACTATCACCTCTGACAAAAACAAAAATTAATCGTTTAAATCTAGTTGATCAACTAATGCACACCGTTGCGAGTCCCCCTATAACCTACTTGCTTCTTGTTTCAGGATTAGCACTCTTATTATTTGAATTCTTTTCTATAGGAGTCGGTATAGCTGGGGTAATCGGTGCTATTTCAGTAACGTTAAGTTCATATGGCTTGACGATTCTTCCATTCCGATTGTGGGCTTTATTGTTAATAATCTTTTCAATGCTCGCCTTTGCCATAGATATTCAGACGGTCGTCCCAAGAGTTTGGACATTGATAGGACAAGTAATGTTTACAATTGGAACAATTTTTCTGTATTACGAAATAAATGTAGAAATGTCTTGGATACCCATGTCTGTAGGAATTGTCGGAGTTCTGGTGCTGATGGCAAGAGGAATGCCAATCATGATCAGAGGTAGGTTTGCCACAACACAAATAAATAGGCAGTAGATTCAAGTGACTTCTAAGCATTAGCTGAATTTTTATCAAATTTCTCTTTTTTTCTTGCCCAACGAAAAAACTCTGACTAGGTTCCCTTTAAAGGGGGATCATGAGTGTAGTTCTGAATGATCAAAGATGGCAGGTTCGTGCTGCTTGTCGCGGTCCCCAGATAAAAATCTTCTTTCCTCCTTCACATTTTGAAAGAAAATCCGACAAACGAGAGCGTGAACGTCGGGCAAAACTGATTTGTCAAACATGTTCAGTACAAAATGATTGCTTAAATTATGCACTTCGCATAGGAGAACAACATGGAATCTGGGGAGGGCTCAATGAAACAGAACGAAGACAGATGCTCCCAAGGATTCAATAACTGTTCATTTAATTGAAAATCTGAGCTCAGTTTTGGATAATCCCTAATGCAACTTGAATCATCTCATCAAATGTAGATTCTCTTTCGGCAGAACTCATTATCTCCTGTCGAATTATGTCATCACTAACAGTCACGAGGGCTAGTGCCTGAGCACCCTCTGCCTGCGAGAGTGAATATAAACCTGCTATTTCCATTTCAACTCCAAGAATTCCATGGCTCGTCAACTTGGGAAATACTTCAGGGTCAGGTCCATAAAATAAATCACTGGTAAAAACAGGTCCAACAGCCATTGATATTCCTGCATTATCTGCAACTTGTACTGCCGAATAGAGCAATTCCCAATCCGCTACTGAAGGAAGAGTTAAGCCACCATTTAGCTTCTCAATTGCTGCTGAGTCAGTTCCAGCAGCGGAGGCACAAATTAGGTCACCTAAACGAACAGATTCATTCAACCCACCGCAACTGCCTACTCGTATTAATTTTTTAACCCCAAAAAATCTGATCAACTCTGTGTAATAAATTAATGCAGAGGGGACTCCCATCCCAACAGACTGGACAGAAACAGGAGTCCCATTGAACTCGCCCGTAAACCCTTCAGCGCCTCTCACAGAATTGACTAATTTAACGTTTGTGAGGTAATTCTCAGCTATAAATCTCGCTCTTTTTGGATCTCCCGGCAGAAGTACCGTAGGTGCATAATCACCATGAATCCCTTCGAGATGAGGCGTTGGCCCAGTCTCCATAGTTCTCCTATCCTTCGTTTATTTCTCTCATAAACCTAGCGTTATGCTTAACAAGTGTCATATGATTTCCGCTAATCTTTTCCCTGCTAATCGAACATCATTTCTTCTAACTGTTGCGCCTATCTGATCCAGATAGTTTAGAAGCGGGAGGACATATTTTCTCGTGCTGTCTAAAGCTATACGAACCTCTCCAACAGTTACTCCCTCTGGATGTTTATTCAGCAACTCCTGTATCTTTTTCGCTGCACTTGTAACTGCTTTTTGTGAAAAGAAAATCCCATTCTGCTCAATAATCAATCCGCGACGGACTAATTCGCGTAATTCTCTTGGATCTAGGTCACCCGAATCTGGTGGCGTAAAAAGGTCCGATTCTAATTGTTCCAAATAAGGATGGTTTGAGAAATTATCTGCTCCTTCCATCCGCAGGTAATTACCTTCAATCACAACTCCTTCAAGTAGGCCTATTGAAGCTCGCTCAAATTGATCAAGTGAGGTTATATCAATACCTAAATTTCCAGCAGTTAATAGCCTTTGTGATAATTTAGCAATCATGTCCTCAAGGCAGTTTGGATCAACGACCCAACCAGGCACATCCTCATCTCTTCGGACTCCAGTTAGTGCCTCAAGATGAGAAGGCGCTATCCATTTATGCTCACTGATTATTCTGTCTATTGAGCTATCAGGTTTTGCCTCCACTGCTCTCAAAATAGGATCGGGGTCTAATACTATCGCACCACCTATAGTCTCATTTCTTCCACTTTCTCTGAGGATAAGCCGATCACCCAACATAAGAGGCAACTTCTCATCCATGTACACACGAATCAAACCTTTGCTTCCAGCAGGTATTACCTCATCTCCGAGCACTCGAACCTTTACGAATTCTTCCTTTGTTCCTATGTATGCCAGATAAGCGCCACGTCGCGAGACTTCATGTTCAATATTTGGAAGGACATCCAATTCAGCATCAAATGTGGATGTAAGAAACCATTGTTCCGGATTGGTGATGACACTTCCTCTTCCGATGCTTCGATGATCAACATTGGCTAAGTTAATAGCAACACGAGATCCCGGACTTATGTTTGAAATTTGCTCATCGTGAGACTGAAGAGATCGGACTTTTGACATAAAGTTCTGTGGATTGATAATAATTTCGTCATCAACTTTTAGTGACCCACCAGTGAGAGTTCCCGTTACGACTGTTCCAGCACCCTTTACTGTAAATACTCTGTCAATCCAAAGACGAGGCCTATCATTATCTTTCGCAACAGGAGTATCCTCCAACATATTTTCTAACTCTGTTACCAACGAGTCAATCCCTACTCCTGTGATGCTGTCAACTGGAATAATTGGTGCACTCTCAAGAAAAGTGCTTTCGACGTTATCTTTAATTTCGAGGGTAACAATTTCACGTAAGTCATCATCTGCCAAAGACATTTTTGTGAGAGCAATTATGCCCCTCTTCATTCCTAGTAGATTTAATATTCGGAGATGCTCTTCGGATTGGGGTTTCCATCCCTCGGTACTATCGACAACGAAAAGGCAAGCATCAACTGCTCCAACACCTGCCAACATGTTTTTTAAAAATCTTTCATGGCCTGGAACATCAATGAATGCGACGAAGCCCTTATCGCTCCTATCAGCTTTCGCAAAACCTAAATCAATAGTTAGCCCTCTGCGTTTCTCTTCTACCCATCGATCTGGGTCAATTCCGGTCAAGGCATTTACCAAGGTAGATTTCCCGTGATCAACATGACCGGCTGTGCAAATAACGTGCTTCTTCACGATTCTAGAGAATCTGCTTTAATGAAGACTTCACTTGATCGTCGAAAGAAGGATGAATAGTTCTTAAATCAAGAAGAGTCTTCCCGTCTTCAACTCGTGCAATAATTGGTAAATTACTTGCAGTCCCATCTCGAAGTTCCTTTGAAATATCGTGATCTATCTGAATACCAAATGACGGGATTTCGACGCCAGGGAGTGTTCCTCCGCCGGGAACGGAATTGAGTGCAACAGGCATTCCAATATCGAAATGCTCAGCTCGATCTTCAAGCTCACCTTCAGTTGTTAGAGCCATTTTCCAAAATGGGATCTCAGTCCACTTACGATTGAGATATTTATGGCAAAGCTCTTGAAGAGAAGAGAGGACTAAAGAGCCAGGTCTAACTGCTCTTGCAAATGGGTGATCAAGACACTTTTCTATAAGATCTGCTCTCCCAGCTATGATTCCAGCTTGCGGTCCCCCTAGTAACTTATCTGATGAGAACGTGACAATATCAGCTCCTTGGGCAAGTGTTTGTCGAGCACCAGGTTCCCCTATAAGCCAGTTGGGAGGCCCACCCTCAAGCCAAAAGCAATTTTCATCTAATAATCCCGATCCGATATCTGCTACGAGAGGTACACCTAGTTCTGTTAATTCTCCGATCTCAGCAGATTCTGTAAAACCAACAATTTTGTAGTTTGATTGATGGATTTTCATAATCATTGAAACGTCGCGATGAGCGTTGATAGACCTTTCATAATCTTCCCGCCTTGTCTTGTTAGTTGTCCCTACTTCAACAAGGTATGCACCAGATAATTCAAGAACATCTGGAACCCTAAAACCTCCGCCTATTTCTACCATTTCTCCTCTAGAAATAGCCACACCTTTCTCATGCGCTAAAGCAGAAAGGATAAGTAGCACCGCTGATGAACAGTTATTCACCACCATCGCTGCATCTGTTTCACATAAATTTGCCAATAAGCGACCCAAATATCCTTGTCGAGATCCTCGAGAACCTGAATTTAAATCAAGCTCAAGATTTACTGGATTTCCAGAAAAAGAAGTTGGCCAGGATGCACGACCAAGATTTGTGTGCAAAAGCACGCCGGTTGCATTGATGACTTCCTGAAGGGCCAATTTTCTAAGATTTTCAACCCGCTCATCTAAACTTTCCCATTTCCTCTCATCAATTGCTCTTCGTACTTCTTCTACAAGAAGAGGTCGAGGTATTCCCGAGTTTGAATGAGCTTCTACTAGTTCATTTACAGAAGGGGGATAATTATCCATATATTGACTCTAGAACGATTCACTCCATTTTTTCATAAAAGAATTTAATCAAGCCTAAAAAACACCACATTCGGAACTTTAGTCAAACGTCAAGAAACACCTCATAGAATGAAAATGATGCTTCTTTTGTTTCTACTTTTCATCGTTGTTCCGATTGCTGAGCTATATGTGATTATTAAAGTTGCTCAGAACACAGGCGTCTTTAATTCCATCTTGTTGCTAATACTGGTGAGCTTTATAGGAGCTTGGCTAGTTCGGGCGCAGGGTATAGGAATAATTCAAAAAATAAAAACTCAACTAACTATGGGGCAAATCCCAAACAAAGAGTTAGTTGATGGTGGGCTAGTTCTCTTTGCTGGAGCATTGATGCTAACTCCTGGATTCATTACTGATGCTTTAGGTCTGCTATTACTATTCCCACTGACAAGGCCTATTTTTCGAGGTCTTATCATCAGTAGGTTTAAACAAAAGACCTTAATATTTGGTAACCCAAATATTAAAGAGCGTAAAAAAAATAATTCTCGTAATTCTTTCTTCTTCTATAGGAATGATCAAGGTAGAATTATAGATCTACACGCAGATGATAACGGCGAAGTTCATCCCCCCGAATCACAGGATGACTAAGAAAGGTCCAACGGTTTTTTAATCATGGAAGAAGATAAGGAAGAAGGACCGGAGCCCATAGTTCCTGGAGTTGCTCGGGCATTAAGTCCATTAGTGCGAAGAATTCTTGCATTAAATCCAAGCCCTCAAAGGTCTTACGGAACGAACACGTATCTCATCGGCATTGACGAGATTGTTGTTATTGATCCAGGTCCAGAGAATAGTGCTCATTTGGACTCTGTCATAGGTTGCGGTGGAGATCGAATAAAATGGGTCACTAGTACATGCTCTGACCCAGAGCATGCAGGGGCAATTGATGCCCTTATTGAACGTACAGGCGCTGAGAAATTAACTCCACAAGATGGTGACACAATTTTGGGAACCGAGTTCAGAATCACTATTCATGATATGGACGGTCCAGTTACTGACCACAAGTCGTTTCTATTAGAAGAAGAAAGAACTCTAATCTGCGGGAAGCTACTTTCGGACGATGATTCGGTTCCTCTAATCTCGGGTTCCTCCGATCTTTCGGCATACCACCAGAGTTTTCAAAAGACACAAAAAATGCGATTAAAAAGATTCGCACCAGCTTTTGGTCATGTGATTGAAGACCCCAAGAAGGCTATATCTTCAGTTATTCAATCTTTTGATAAGACTGATCAGGACATCTTGAAAGCCCTAAAGAAAGGCGCAAAGACTCCAACCGAAATCGCAACCGCAAACGCTTCAAAAGGCTCAGATACCGAGGATATTGAAAGCCTTGCTGAATGCGTGCAAGTTCATTTAGCGAAACTTGCTGAAGAAAAATCAGTTAAACACCTGAAAGCCGGCTGGGCGATTCGTTAACTATTTGAGATCGTTACTGAAGTCTCTAAGGAACCATGAGCGGTACAATCTATTGGATTGATCTTAGGAACTGCAGAAAGTACCTCGTCAACAATCAGATTTAAGGATTCCGCAGCACGTCCTTCTCCGAGTATTACTGGAACTCCGGTATCCGAACCGTTACTCACGAATGGATCAATTGGAATCGAGCCGAGTAAAGGAACACCAAGTTCTTGCGCAAGTTTATTCCCGCCACCCGTTCCAAAGATCTCATAGCGGTTGCCTTCTTCATTAATAAATGCAGACATATTTTCAATTACTCCCGCAATTCGTAAATAGTAACTTTGTGCCATGCTTGCTACTCGCGTTGCTACAGTTTGTACTGTTTTTGATGGTGTTGTCACAACGATCATGTCTGATCTTGGAAGCATTTTTGCCAATCCCATTTGAACGTCACCAGTTCCTGGAGGCATATCAATTACAAGATAATCCAAATCCCCCCACTCAACGTCTTCAAGGAAATGGCGAACAGCACGATTCAAAATTAAGCCCCGCCAATTGAGGGATGCTTTGTTTTCATCAACTAAAAACCCCATTGAGATAATCTTCAATGTACCGGCACCAACATTTTTGATTAATGGAACAATTTTTTTCGTTTCTTCATTACCAGCTAGCCTTCCATCAACGCCAAGCATTTGTGGAATAGAAAACCCCCAAATATCGGCATCAAGAACCCCAACTGTTAAACCTCTTGAAGCTAATCCAGTTGCGATATTTGCAGTGACTGAAGATTTACCGACTCCACCTTTCCCTGATGCGATCATAATTGATTTTGTTGTTCGAGGAATTTGGGTCACGACATCTTCCTGTGACAAGTTAAAACGTGCCCGATCCATTGTTTGTGCGCGTTCTTCGTCTGTTAATTCAGTCCACTCAATCTTTACGCTCGTAACTTCTGAGATGTTCTTCATTCTCAACCGAACATCCTTTTGGATTTGGGCTTTAAGAGGACATCCTGCGGTAGTTAGAGCAATCGTTATGTGCAAGTCACCGGTCTCTTTGAAGTCAATTTCCTTAACCATTCCTAGATCAACAATGTCCGAGCCGAGTTCTGGGTCTACGACTCCTCGTAGTTGATTTGTAACTTTTTCTTTAATTTCAAGACCGAACTGATCTGTGCCCATAAAAAAATCATACAAAGTTTTTTGGCACAACCCTTTTCTCTCTGCCGTAGTTTCTTGTAAAATGAAAAGGAGCCTATTCATGGGAGTTAGAAGTGATAACACTTACAGAGTCCGCAACCACAAAAGTAGATGAGTTAATCAAAGACGAGGGAGAAGACAATCTCGCGCTACGCGTAGCGGTAAGACCAGGAGGATGCTCAGGTTTTAGCTATGAAATGTATTTTGATTCAGACATAGCTGATGACGATGAAACCGTAAGCTTTGGATCTATACGAGTTGTTGTTGACCCATCAAGCTCAATGCTTCTTCAGGGTGCCACGCTTGACTATAAAGATGGTCTTGATCAGTCAGGATTCAGCATTGATAACCCAAATGCTCAAAAAACCTGTGGGTGCGGACAGAGCTTCAGCTAATTAGAGATAAAGCATTCTCTATTTCAAGCTTGTCAAACATGTAATCGAGCCTTGAAACCACTATGTTTTCGCTGTTTGCGACTATTAAACTTGGTTCAAAGCTCATACCGTAATCTTTTATCGCCGGAGATAATAGACTCTGTAAATTATTTACTTCTGCTATTTTCTCGGGGTCAATATAGACCTCAGCGTGTATGACATTGAGGTCGTTTGTGCTATTTCCAAGAAGCTCCATCAATATTTCTAGTGAAGGACCACAGATGCTTGTCTGGCAAAAACCCGGTGTAGAAATAAGCAGAACAGTCGGCAAGGAATTTGAGAATGCTTCTTCAATAGTTACGTCGTGGTAAGGACAAGGATCAAATCGAGTGCAAATTACCGAGAAATTCAACTGGTTATCAAAAGTAGGCACCTCCGTTTTGCGCAATGAGTCTCCAATTTGCACTAGGTCAACATCGCCTTTATCTGAAACTAGAAAAGAAAGTGATTGAGGAGTCTCATCAATTACGTAAGCCACTTTATGAAGCCCTATCTCATTTGATTCAAAGAACATAGGAAAATACGGAGTCGGAATCCCTTCACTGAACTGGTTTAATTCAAGTTCAAGTGACTTTCCTGAAGGGAATTGTAAAGTTATTGGAATTGACCTTGGGACGTCATTTACTATCGGAATTCCATCAGACCCATAAAGCAAAAAAGGTGCCCGTTGAGGCACTCCTTTAATGATTGTTGATGGGCTAATAAGACCATCAGCGAAACCACTTTTCAAATAACGCAGACTACTAATTGAAGGACTCTGAGGGCTCGTAATATTTTGTGAGCATGCTACTGAAAGTGCCATGGTTCCAGTTCCCAATAGAAATAACCTACGAGATAAAGCTTTGCTATCACCGGTTATAGTCTTGGAAAACATTATTAAATCCTACTATCTCTTCACAAGAGTTTGTTAAGGGTCTCATAGTTCATCAATGAGGATAGGTATTCTAAAGACATGTCAAAGCCAATAGGACCATATTCTCCAATACTGCAGGCAGGAGATTGGTTTATTACTTCTGGGCAAATAGGTTTGCATGATGGTGAACTAGTTTCTGGCGGACTTGAATCTGAATTGATTCAGACATTCAAAAACCTGAAATCCCTTCTAGCTCTTGAAGGTCTCACATTACAAAACATTGTTAAGACAACTGTGTATCTTACTGACATGAATGACTACCAACTCATGAACACTATTTATGTGAAAGAGTTTAGTTCACATCGACCAACACGTTCTGCTGTGGCTGTTACAGCATTGCCACTTGGAGCAGTTGTGGAGATTGAAGCTTGGGCTAGACTAGACATAACTGATCAAACAGCTAGTAGTGAATAGGAGCTAATTCATGACTGGAACGGTAATCATCATCATCTTGTTAATCGTTATTGTGCCAGTATCTATTATCATGACAGGATTGTTGTTTAGCGGGCTACTTGGAATGGTCTTGCAAAAAGAAGTTGATAAAGAAAATCAAGGGACTGAACTTTACGAGTTAAGCCAAATGGACTTCTCTCAGAAATCTAATAGCTAAAAGTCTTGCCTTAAATTTTCTTTGCTTCCGGTCAAGAGCCCCATCTGGATTGGCCAAAGCTGTACCCCACAGAACGGATTGTCTGGATCAATCCCGCGTATTCCTCACCTAACTTTGACCGAAGTCTCCTTACATGAACATCTACTGTTCGAGCCCCACCAAAATAGTCATACCCCCAGACACGGGACAACAATGTCTCTCTACTAAAAACTTTTCCTGGGTGTGAAACTAAAAATTTCAACAACTCATATTCCATATAAGTTAAATCAAGAGGACGTCCATTAACAACAGCCTGATATGTTTCAAGATTTAAGATCAGATCACCATGCGTTAAGACTTCACCTCGACTGTCAACTCCTTGTGACCAGAAAAGATGCTTCAACCGAGCTTCTAATTCTTGGTGCCGAAAAGGGGTCAAAATAAAATCATCAAATAATTCATCTCGGAGTTCTAATTGGCCTAATTGTGTGGCATTCAAGAGAATTAAGATACCTTGTTGAGGATTTGATTTCTTCCGTAAGAATCTAGCGAACGCAAAAGCATCATTAGGGTCCTCGTCAGCAACAATAACCGCCCCTGCCCACTCCTGGTCTGTTGACTGCTCGTCAGCAATTGTTGAATTGGCAACTGCTTTCCACGAAAAGCCAGCAAGGTCAAGTGATTGTGCTAGCTCTGGAGGAGGTGGGTCTGGGTACACAAGCAACGGAGACATCTGTTCAGCTCTTCCAGATAGCTATTTTTTCTTGAAATAAGGACAGTTTCATGTGCATAGAGTTATTTGAGTTTATTCTTTTAATTTCCATCACCACACCGGCAAGTATTCTTCAAGTTCAAATGGAGTGACTCGTCCTTGGTAGAGTTCCCATTCAGACCTTTTGTTTCTTAGAAACCATTCAAAAATATGCTCACCTAAGGCATCAGCTACAAGATCAGAATCTTCCATAAGGTCTAAAGCTTGTCGCAAATCTTGAGGAAGTTGTCGTAAACCTGATGAACGTGCTTCAACCCTATTGAGTGACCAAAGGTTATCATCGGCTTCAGCAGGAAGTTCGTAGTTCTCTTCAATACCTTTTAGACCTGCGGCAAGAATAACAGAGTACGCCAGGTATGGATTAGCAGCTGAGTCTAGAGCTCTGTATTCAATTCTCGTGGACGAGGCTTTTCCTGCTTTGTGAACAGGAACACGAACCAGGGCAGATCGGTTATTCCTTGCCCAACTTATATAAACAGGGGATTCATAACCCGCAATCATTCGTTTATAACTATTTACAAGTTGATTAGTAACCGCCGTAAACTCTGGAGCATGATGAAGCACTCCTGCCATGAATTTACGTGCCGTATCTGAGAGACCCATGGGGTCTCCTGAATCATGAAACGCATTCACGTCGCCTTCAAAGAGAGACATATGTGTATGCATTCCAGATCCCTGACCCTTATCGAGGGGCTTTGGCATAAATGTTGCATGAATGCCAGCGTCTAGAGCTATCTTCCGAACAATTAATCGCAGGGTCATAATGTTGTCGGCCATATCAAGCGTTTCGGTATAGCGAAGATCAATTTCATGTTGACTAGCGTTATCTTCATGAAATGAATACTCAACTGGTATACCCATGGCTTCGCACATCGCTAATGTTCGCCGTCGTAAACTACTCCCAAGATCAAGGGTTGTTAGATCAAAATAGCCAGCGTTATCAAGAGGAATAGGATTATTTGCGCTCTCGAAGTAGAAGTATTCAATCTCTGGTGCAGTGAAAAATGTAAATCCCTTTTCTTTTGCTTGTTGAAGGTTACGTCGCAATACGTAGCGAGGATCACCAGCAAAGGGAGTTCCATCGAGATTGTGGATATCACAGAATATTCGCCCAGTTGGTTCGGAAGGATCTACCCATGGCAACAGTTCAAAACTATTGGCGTCTGGAATCGCTAACACGTCACTTTCTTGAACTCTGCTAAAACCATCAATAGCAGAACCATCGAAATGCAAACCTTCTTCAAACGCAGCTTCAAGTTCTGGCGGTGATATCGCTAGTGACTTTAATTGTCCAAGAACGTCAGTGAACCATAAGCGAATAAGGCGTACCCCTCGCTCTTCTACTGTTCTTAATACATAATCTTTTTTGGGTTCCATATATTATTTCTAACCAAATTAACGCAAAAGTCCCCTTATCAAACTCAAATTAACACTCTGTTAACATTTCTTTGTCACTTACGCTCTAGAGTCGTGTTAACTAGTAAATAGCTTATTTAATAATTATTTAGTTAAAAAACTATTTATTTCAGTCTTTGAAAAGAATGGAGAAATCAATTGACCTACCGAGCTGAATATCTCTGGATTGATGGCACAGAGCCAACCGCAGAGATAAGATCCAAAACAAGAATCCTAGCCGACGGCGATGAACCAGGTATCTGGGGATACGACGGGTCGTCTACAAATCAAGCAACTGGAGATAATTCTGATGTTGTCCTGAAGCCTGTATTTCAATGCCCAGATCCTATCCGTGGCGGAAAAAACATCCTCGTGATGTGTGAAACATTCCTTACTGATAAAGAAACCCCGCACCCAACGAATACACGTGCACTTGCCAGAGAGGCTGAAGAGAAGTACGGAAACCAAGATCCATGGTTCGGATTAGAGCAAGAGTATACGATGATTGATCCATCAACAGGTTGGCCCGCAGGCTTCCCACCAAATGGATTTCCAGCTCCTCAGGGGCCGTATTACTGTGGCGTAGGCGCACTTAAGATCCATGGCAGAGATGCAGTGGAAGAACACACGACTCTATGCATTGAAGCTGGGCTCAAAATATCTGGTACCAATGCTGAAGTAATGCCAGGACAATGGGAGTTTCAAATAGGCCCAGCCGGAACTGTTGAAGTTGGCGACCACTTATGGATTGCTCGCTATCTACTTTATCGAGTTGGTGAAATGCACAATGTTGAGATAAGCATCGAAGCGAAACCTATGAAAGGTGACTGGAATGGGGCAGGTATGCACACTAATTTCTCAACTCAAGCAATGAGAGAAGGTTATGATGCAATCACAACAGCGTGTGAGGCACTCGGAGCACCCGGAAAACCAGAAGAGCATTTAGAAGGTTATGGAGTGGGTATTGAAGACAGGTTAACTGGAGAGCACGAAACCCAAAGATTTGATCAATTTAGCTATGGTGTATCCGATCGTGGCGCTTCGATTCGAATTCCTTGGCAAGTCGCTGAAGATCAAAAGGGATACCTTGAAGACCGTCGACCGAATGCAAACGCCGACCCTTACGTGGTTGCAGCTCTTATGACAAATACTGTTGGAGAGGCCTTAGCTTAAGGCCTCTCTCAGGAGCTTTCTAAACGTATTTAAGCTCTTTGTTATCCAAGACTGATCGGTAATAACAACTCGATCTGAATTTCCCAGATTCATCCTTAGTGTGACAAGCTCCTTGTCCTTGCGGTGTGACAAGATACAGCAATGAGTTCTGCTCACAATTTATCCGGACCTCATTGACTGCAAGTACGTCTCCTGATGTAGCACCTTTGTGCCATATTTCTTCTCTAGATGTGCTGTAGAAAACAGCTTCGCCTCGTCTAAAGGTCTCCGTAACAGCTTCGTTGTTTGCATATGCCACAATAAGAACTTCTTTAGTAGCAGCATTCTGAACGACGACTGGTATGACTTTATGTCCACTGACCCCAATCTTTGATAACTTGTCAAAATCAATTTCTAAATGGTTACTTACTTCAATTTGGTTTGGTTCACTCACATTCATAGTTTACTTACTGGCGTTGCAAAGACTGTCACCTTTCTAACTCGAAGTGATAATAAATTAGTTACAATCTCCCTTTCCCAAGTATCCACACCTAGCGAATAGCCTCTAACCTTGGACACATGGCTTCATTAAGAATTGCAGCTTGCCAGTTGAACCTCAGCGTAGGTGACCTTTTGGGCAACAAAGAAAAAATTCTTTCTGCTTATGCAAATGCACAAGAAAAGGGTTCTGATATTGCTGTATTTACAGAACTTGCAGTGTGTGGATACCCACCAGAAGATTTGCTACTTAAAAGAGGTTTTGTTCATGATACTCAGGAAATGCTTAAAGAAATAGCGAGCCACACTTCTGATTGTGTTGCGGTGCTTGGATTTGTTAATGGTCAAGCGGCAGCTGCCGATCCAGTTAAAAGAACATCAAACGCAGCAGCCGTTTGCTTTAACGGGAAGGTAGTGGGAACTTACAGCAAACGAGCTCTTCCAGATTATGGAGTTTTTGATGAGGAGAGATATTTCTCACCTGGAAATGAATCACTACAAATTTATGAAGTGCGCGGCGTTAATATCGGGATAACCATTTGTGAAGATATCTGGAGACCAAAGGGAATAAGTACTGACCTTGCTGCGATAGGTGCCCAAGTGATTTTGAATTTAAATGCTTCACCATTTGAAAAAGAGAAACTACAGACGAGAGAAATGGTTCTCAAAGAGCGAGTTGAGGAAACACAAATACCTATTGTGTATGTAAACCAAGTTGGAGCACAAGATGAATTGGTGTTTGATGGAGGCTCTTTTGTTATGAACTCTCAAAAAGAAGTTATTGCTCGAGCTTCACAATTTGAAGAAGAAGTTCTCATATTTGATATTGAAGTGCAAGACCAAGGGACTGCAAAAAATGAAAATCTAGTTCAAATAAGTTCTGATTTGAAAAAAAAGGCCGCTGTAAATACTTCGCCGCCTCCTGTACTTATGGAAGAGGAACAAGTATGGAACGCTTTGTGTTTAGGGACAAGAGATTATGTGAAAAAAAATGGTTTCACTGATGTGTGTTTGGGCTTATCGGGTGGCATTGATTCTGCAATTGTTGCTGCTATTGCCTGTGATGCCATAGGACCAGAGCATGTCCACGCTATTATGATGCCTTCTCGCTTCTCCAGTACTCATTCAGTGAGTGATGCTCAAGCTTTAATTGACAATCTGAACTGTCATCAGATGAATATCCCTATCGAGCCAGCTCACGAAGCTTTCCTCAACATGACAGAGGACTACTTTGCTGACCTTCCTGAAGGGATTGCCGAGGAAAATATTCAATCTAGGATCCGCGGCACGCTTCTGATGGCTCTATCTAATAAGTTTGGTTGGCTAGTTCTTACAACCGGTAATAAAAGTGAATTAGCCGTTGGCTATTCTACGTTATATGGGGATACAGCAGGAGCTTTTTCTGTAATCAAAGATCTATGGAAGACAGAAGTATTCTCTCTGGCTAATTGGAAGAACGAGACTGCTGGGAATGAAGTAATTCCTAACTCAATCATCACAAAGCCTCCATCTGCTGAGCTGAGACCAGATCAAAGAGATGACCAGACTCTTCCCGATTATGAGATTCTAGATGAACTACTCAAAGAGCTTGTGGAAAATGATGTTGTTAAACATGAACTTTTGAAAATGGGTCACGACCCTGAAGTTGTACATCAAATATCTCGCTTAGTTGATCTAGCAGAGTACAAAAGAAGGCAAAGCCCCCTCGGACCAAAAGTTTCAAAAAAATCATTTGGGCGCGACAGACGACTACCGATAACTAATGCTTACCTTGGTGATAATCATCAGATGGATGGAATTTAGATTTTAGAGATCTTAATTATTTCATACCTCCAAAATTTTTGTGGAATGAGTTTGCGAGTAGCTTCTATCTCGGTAGATTGAAACTGCGGAGCGTGAGACACAAATGGGTTTCACACGATATGAAAAGAGCGTACTTTGCCTAAAGAGCGAGTCGAACGAGATGAAGAAGACCTCGTAAGGTTATATCTCACTGATATCGGACAATACCCTCTTCTAACAAAAGAGGATGAGGTTCGACTTGCACAGAAAATCGAGAAGGGTGTCGAGGCAAGAGAAAAGCTTTCAACCTCAGAAGAGTTGACTGCCAAAGAAAAAAGTGATTTAAAACGTCTTGACCGAAACGGCGCTCGAGCAGAAAAGAAGTTCGTCCAATCTAACTTGAGACTAGTTGTCTCAATAGCAAAGAAATACCAAGCATCGGGACTTCCATTACTTGATCTAATCCAAGAAGGAAACCTTGGTTTAATGCACGCGGTTGAAAAGTTTGACTGGAGAAAAGGATTCAAATTTTCAACCTATGCAACGTGGTGGATTAGGCAAGCCATAACAAGAGGAATTGCAAATACTGGTAGAACAATCCGATTGCCAGTTCATGCTGGCGATACTCTCGCACGTTTACAAAAAGCAAGAACAAGATTAGAACTTAAATACGGTAGACCAGCGACCATGACGGAGTTAGCTGCCGATGTAGAAATGCCAGAGGAAAAGATCACTGAAGCATTAAGGTTTGCGAATGAACCGTTGAGCCTTTCAGAACCTCTACGTGAAGATGGCGACGCTGAACTCGGAGATGTGGTAGAAGACAGAGGTGCCGCTTCTCCATTCGAAGTAGCAGCTACGTCATTACTTCCGGACGAAATTGCAAGATTGCTCGCTCCTCTTGATGAACGTGAGCGAGAGATCTTAAAATTGCGTTTTGGTCTTGATCGAGGAGAACCAAGAACTTTAGAAGAAGTCGGGGAACACTTTAACCTAACCCGTGAACGAATTAGACAAATTGAAGCACGAGCAATGTCTAAACTCCGTCACCCAAGTAGTGATACCGGAGCCCGAGATCTCCTAGCTGTTTAATAACAGAAATTTCAAGATAAATATTGCGGAGGTGGACGGGAATCGAACCCGCCGGACGGGGATCGCCCGTCCCACCCGCTTTGAAGGCGGGGGAGCCCACCAGGTACTCAGACACCTCCCAGGCATTTCATCATAGTATTACCGATGTTTAGCTCGAAGGCGACTCAAGAGTAATTGAGAAATTAAAAATTAAAAGCAAAAGGGGATTTGATACTTACATGAATTTCAACAATTGCAGACTTGCGAGGTGGCTCAGAGAACCCAACACGAATAGGTTCTGTAAATTTAGAACGAGACTCTAAATTAACTCCGTTTAGTTTTACGGACCCGTCTTTAACCCATCTCCACCTTTTTGCTTGGTACCACTCTTCAACTCCTTTAGAGCTAGTGCCATAGGTTTTAACGCCCATCAGTAAACTAGCGAATGGATTCTCAACATATTTTGTGAAAGCCAATGGTCTAGTCGGAAGTATCCCGCCGACTAATCCGCCTAAAATTTCAACCTCAAGGTTAGGAGCTTTAGCTTCAGTTCGCTTTCCATCTGAAGAAGTATGAAGATCCTCAATTTGAATGCGGTCGAAGTCGTAGATAGCCGCCACAAAGTCTGCAACCCGCTTGTTTCCTGCTATTAAAATCTTTTCGCCATTAGGAGTTCCCCACATAATGTCACCAAATTCACCTATTGGAGACTCTTTCCAGTGGCCTATTACAAAGCGATTTCCATCTGATAATCCTATTGAACTTATAAATCCCTTTATCTGAATCATTTCCATACACAAAAATGTAGATTATGTAATTCTGACTAGCCCAAC
>Ga0163110_10000407_pt1 | contig 20012 bp, 3 predicted proteins | sample CRUFie1St17metaG_FD_108703 | JGI IMG/M metagenome (GOLD analysis project Ga0163110, IMG submission 108703) | Marine microbial communities from the Costa Rica Dome - CRUD Field 142mm St17 metaG | ecosystem: Environmental > Aquatic > Marine > Oceanic > Photic zone | place: Costa Rica: the Eastern...
CCTGTTGGTAGTCCGGCGCCCAGGTCAGGTCGTCGGAGGCGTCGCCGGCCGTCGCGAGGAACGCTTCCAGGAACTCCGTGTCCGCGCCGTCCATCGCCGGGTCGGCCGGAGCCGCGCGCACGGCCGCGGCGACGACGGGGTCGCGCAGGTAGGACTTGCCGAAGGTCCGCGTCGCCAGGGCGGCTTCGCCCTTGGCCGCGTAGGCAGCCGCGGCGTCGCCCGTGGCAGGCGCGGCCGCGTTGACCGCGCGCATCGCCTTTCGGCCGCAGAGCATGGTCAGGCGCGCCGCGCGGTCCGCGTCGGCCGGGGACGCGTTGGCGTCCGTCTTCGCTTGCGCTATCCTGTATGCCAGGAAATTCTTGCAGGCGTCGCTGATCTTCGGCTGCTCCTCGGCGTAGTCGATCGCGAAGCGGACGCTCGGCTCGGCGCCGACGCTGGTCGCGAGGGACGCCATCGGTCAAAATTTGCTCTTGCCCGGTTGTTTTGATCACTAGCCGCACGATGGCTTGCGATGCCCAATGACCCCGATAGAGATGGTTGGTTAAAGTCTCCACTAGGCAGCAGAACTTGCCAGGGCCGGTTAGGACGTTTCAAGGGCGCTCTCAGCTGGCCTATATCTGCACGCAGCGGCCGCGGCGTCGTCGCAATGGCTGTGTCGCACGCGCTAGCGGTCTTAAGACACTAGCCTTTTATAGTACCGTAGACTAGCACCGTAACATTATCGTAGCACCTCTGCCTAGCACCCGTTACAACATCATGCTTATGCGCGCACCCCTCCGATGCTGGGAGGCGGGTTTTATGACTTCTTTGGGTGGTCGACGCCGTGTGCTTTCGCGTAAACGGGCGCTACTACTACTTTCAATACCCTTACTCACTCCGCGGCGGGCGCCGGCGCCGGCGCCGGCGCCGGCGCGGGCGCGTCCGCCGCGGCCTCGGCGGCCCAGCGCGCCTCGTCGGCGCGGACGCGGTCCGCGAGGCCGCGGAACATGGCGTCCATGGTCAGCGAGCCCCGCGCGACGCCGACGTAGCAGTTCGCCCGTTTGAGCGTCCCGATCTCGCCGACCTGCTCGGCCACGGCCGCGGCGGCCTCGAACGACACAAGGGCGCGCGCGTCGTCGCCTTCGCTCGCCGCGAGGTGGCCGAGTTTCAAATGCGCGTGGACCTCGGCGCCGGCGTCGCCCAGCGACCGCGCGAGCTGGAGGTGCTGCTCGACGCAGGGCCGCGCCGTCGCGAGGTCGCCGCGCTTCATCGCGAGGCTCCCGAGGTTCCCCACGGCGATCGACTGGCCCGACGACGACTCGAGCTCGATCGCGAGGCGCAGCGCGTCCTGGTGGTGCCGCGCGGCGCCGTCGGCGTCGCCGAGCGCGCCCTTGCATAATCCCAGATTCGTGAACGCCGCGAACCGGCCGCCGGCGTCCGCGACGGCCAAATGGCGCTCGTGCAGGGCGACGGCCTTCTCGAGGCGCTCGACGCTCTCGTCGGCCAGCGTCGCCGCCCCGAAGCCCTCGCCGTTCGTTTTCGCGGGGCACGCCGCGGCCATCTCGTCGACGCCCATGGCGTTGTACGCCAGGGCCTCCGACGCCGTATCCTCGATCTCCTTGGCCACTTGCAGGAACTGGTGGTAGGCCCGCAGCGCCTCGTCGAGCTGCCCGGCGTTGTCGTGCATGACGCCAATACTGAAGTAGGCCTGGGCCTCCGTCTCCCTTCTACCAGCTCGTCGCGAGGAGAAGGCGAGGTGCCGGAAGTTACTGACGGCCGTGTCGAAGGGGCCCCGGGCCGTCTGGTCCGGGACGTCCCGGTCCAAGCTTCTTAGTTTCGTCCCTTCGGCCGTCCGCGGGTCCAGGAACTTCGCAGCGTCGTCGACGTCGCCCAGCGCCTTCAGGATGTCGCGGCGCGCCGTCGCGGCGTTCGGGGAGAAGGCCGACCGCCTGATGTGCGCGTCGCGGCTCAGCGCGTCGACGCGGGCCGGCGCCTTCATGCTTGGAGGCGGCTCGACGCGTAAAGGGGCGTCGATCTGGGGGTAGCGGTCCGCGAGCTGCGTCGGGCCTTCGTTGGATTCGTCGGGCAGCCGCTCGGCGAGCTGGGCTGCCGAGAGCTTGCCCGTCATGGTTGTTTGGCGCCTAGAAAGCGCCGAGCGGTCGCGTTTTTTGCTTCGTGGCTGCTCCGAAAGTATTCAGGGAGCCCGTCGCGGCCGCGGTACCAATCAAGAGCGTCCGGCGCCGCAGCGGGGGCAGCCTCGACGCCAGGCCGAGGTAAATGGTGCCGTTCTAGCCTAAACGTTGCATGAGGACCCGACCGTCGGGAAACGTTGCAGACCTAGGATGACGTCCTCCGTGAACCCACGGGCGCAGAGGGGGCGGGCTGCCCGCTCAGGTCGTTGTTTACCCCACTAGGCAGCCCGGCGCTCAGCGTTTTGGCTGCTGCTGGCTTTAGTGGGCGCGATCTCCACGCCGGGAAGGAACCGCGCCTCTCCGAGGGCGGCCGGCACCGAGGTCTTCGCCGCACGACAGCGGACGCGCAGCCCGAAGGGCAGCGGGCAGCGCCCGGTGGAAAAAGCAACAGCGCCGCCGCCGCGGAAGAGCCGCGCGTAGAAAGCGCAACAGTAGAAAAGAGGACCATGGCCGGCACGGAGCGCGGCAAATGGATGGTCCAGAAGATCGTGAGCTGCTTCGCTCAGGACGGCGTCGACGCCGTCAAGGCGAACTCGTGTCTGCGGCGGGCCGAGAACAACACTTTCCTGAAGGGTTTTTTTGATGGGTCGAACGGCGAGCAGCGCGTCTTCGTCTTCCACCAGCCGCCCTGCAACGACGAGGGCGAGGCCGAGGAAGGGGCCGCGCCCGAATTAACATTAGGCGTCGGCCAAGTGTCTCGCATGGCGGGCCGCTGCTGCGCCTTCGTGCGCGGCGTCAAGCCGGGCGAGCCCATCGCCGCCGACAAGGCCTCGACGACCGAGCTCATGTTCACGGAGATGCACTCGAGCGCCTTGGGCGCGTTATCGACGTTTTTAGATGGATACGGCGTGCCGGCCTTCGCGAACAGCGAGCAGTGGGGCCGCGCCGGGCCGGACCAGCGCCGCGACTTTTCGTCGGATATGTCCGCTTTAGCAGCCACGGTGAAGGACGCCGTCATTTCACTGGATGGCGGCCTCGAGCTGGCCAAGCCTGAGGGTTCCCAAATGGCGCAGACGACCAAGACCTTCAACTCCCAGGCGCGCCAGAACCCGGAGCTCATCCCCCAGTTCGAATCATTACTCGAAGGCTGGTGCGACGCGATCCAGGAGTACCTCGACAAGCCCGCTTCCCTTAGTAGTGATGATGTCGGTCCCTTGCGCGAATTGAATAACTGGCGCAACCGCATGCAACGGTTGACCTCAATCTCCGAACAGCTGAAGCGCAAGGACTGCAAGAGTGTCGTGAATTTACTGCAAGCAGTAACAAAAAACACGGGCGACCCGTCCAAACAAAAGCTCGTGGCACTTTTGAGGAGGTGGAAGCAGACCGACGTCAATATTACGGAGGCGGCGAACGAGGCCAAGGACAACGTGAAGTACTTGTTCACGCTCGAGCGGTTCATCGAGCCCCTGTACAAGGGGACCACCACCACGATAGTAGACACGCTCCCCGCCTTGACGAACTCCATCAAGATGATCCACACCATCGCGCGGTACTACTCGACCAGTGAACGGATGACGGCGCTCTTCGCGTGCATCACGGATCAGATGATTGTGAATTGCAAGGCGTCGATTTGGTCTATTGATCCCTCGGAAGTCTGCCAGCAGGACGCGTCGCGGGCCGAGGCCTTGTGGGAGTCGAACGAGCAGGACTTGGTGCGGCGGCTGGAGGCGTGTCTGAAGCTGTCGGAGGCCTACCAAGATCAATATAGATTGACGAAGAAGAAGCTGGCCCAGATGCCCAAGGGCAAGCAGTTCGACTTCAACGAGATGCACATCTTCGGGAAGTTTGATTTGTTCTGTCGCCGCGTGATCAAGCTGATAGATATGTTTTCTACGATCGACCAGTTCAAATCCCTATCAGTGAATAAGCTGGAGGGCATGGAGCAGTTGATCGCGCGGTTCCACCAGATCGTCAAGGAATTTCGAGGAAAAGGTCATGATTTACTAGATTACCACAACAACAAGTTTGACCGCGACTACGTTGAGTTTAATGTTAAGATTTCTGACTTAGAAGGAGCTTTGCAACATTTCATCAACCAAAGTTTCGAGAACATTACGTCGATCGAGAACTCGTTAGGGTTGTTGGCGACGTTCCAGGCGATCCTCCAGCGAGAAACGTTAAAGAGTGACCTAGATAGCAAATTGAACGTCATCTTCCAGAATTATGGGATTGAGCTCGAACAGGTGCAACAGTTGTATGAAAAACAAAAACATGATCCGCCCATTCCTCGGAATCTACCTCCAGTCGCGGGCAACATCACGTGGAGTAGACATCTACTGAAGAGAATCGAGGGCCCTATGAAGCAGTTTGAGTTGAACCAGAACGTCTTGGACGGTCCCGGCGCGCGTCGGATCATCAAGATGTACAATAAATTGGCAAGAACGCTCGTAGCCTTTGAGTACCTCTGGCACCAGGCCTGGGTCCAGTCCATCGACCAAGCCAAGTCGGGGTTGCAGGCGACCTTGATCATCAGACATCCCGAAGATCAAAAGCTCTACGTCAACTTCGATCTGGAGTTGTTGCAGTTAGTACGCGAGGCGAAATGCCTGGATAGGATGGGCGTCGAGGTGCCCGAATCGGCCAAGATCATCTTGTTTCAGGAGGACAAGCTCAAGTCGTACTACAACGACTTGCACTGGGCCTTGAACGAGTACGATAGAGTGGTGAGTATGGTTATCCCAGTCACGGCCATGGTCCTCCGACCCCATTTCAACGATATGGAAGCTGAGTTAAGGCCGGGCATGGTGACGCTGACCTGGACGTCGATGAACATCGATTCCTACAAGGCCCACGTCCACCACGGTCTCAAGAGGTTGGAGCAGCTCGTGACGGGCATCAACGACGTGATCGAGCACCGCATCGAGAACAATTTGAAGGTCGTGTCTCGTACTAGATTGGTGGATTTGCCCGATGACCAGTCCTTTACGGTCGACGACTTCGTGCACAACCAGCATGATCACATCGAGGTGGAAGTGGACGTGCTCACGGGCAAGAACTTGGAAATTGAGGCTGCCGTCGATGACCTGGTGCAGGTCATCATGGCGTACAGATTTGAACAGCCTGGAAGTCATGTGGAGCCCGACGAGATCGCGAAGCTGAAGAAGCACTACAACCACTTCATGTATCAAGCCTTATTACATAGCGCGAAGAACTCGCTCAACGCGCTGAAGAAGCGCATCGCGTGTCGCGTGGCTTCCGGGTTCCTCTATACGGCTCGGCCCTTCTTCGAGATCGGCGTTCGCCTGGGTAGCGAGGAGTGCGTGTTATCGCCTTCTCTCGATGACGTCCAGAACTGCATCAACCGCTCAGCGCAAGCTGTATTGGGTTGCTTCAAGCGCGTCAAGGACTGGCGCATCGTGGCGCTGGAGAAGTACCGAACGCCGGACGCGCCGTCGTTCTTCGAGCGCATCACGAAGGACATTGAAATTGTCCGCGTAGCTCTATTATTGACAGGATCGCTCCAAGGCATCCGCAACACCGTAGCGGACTACCTCCACTCCTTCGGCCAGTTTGATTGGTTGTGGCAGAAGGACAAGCAGGAGGCCTACAAAGAATTTCTATCCACGAACCCGACGCTCGAGGACTACGCGGCCCAACTGAAATCCTTCCAGGGCACGGACGACGACATTGGCGGGATCGCGACCTGCCACAACATTGGAGCTTTATCATTGAACACAACTCAATTAAAAGGGCAATTGAAGGCGGACGTCGAGGTGTGGCAAAAGACGTACTGTAACAACTTACATAAAGAAGCGCGCGAGAAGCTCGACGATTTGTCGGAGTATATTCGGGCTACGTCGGTCAAGTTGGAGAAAGTAGTAGCTGACGATGACTTGGATGCGTTGGGCGTCATGATGGCGCTGTTCAAGACGATCCGCGAACGGGAGTCGGGTATCAGCATGGAGATGCGGCCCATCGAAGAAATGTACGCCATGCTCGAGCGGAACTTACCTTCTGGGTTCATGGACAAGTCCGAGGTCGACAAGCGGACCGTACTCGAGAGTGGCTGGCGCAAGATGGTCGCCACCGCCAGTGTAAGGGCGGAGGAGATGAGCAACAAGCAGCACGTCCAGAAGAAGAACCTCAAGGTGTCGAAGAACGTCTTGAGGAAGGAGGTCGATAAGCTGCGGGACAACTGGATCAACGCCGGTCCCGGGGTTCCGGGCGTCGATCCCGAAGTGGCGTTAGATCGTTTACGCTTCGCGAAGGACCACCTCGCGCAATGCGTCCGGAAGTACGAGATGGCCCACAACGGCGAGGAACTCTTCGCCTTACCCTTCAGTGAATATCCGGAGTTAGCCCAAACCGAAAAAGATATAAAATTGTTCGACCAGTTGTTCTCGCTCTACACGGACGTGAAAGAAAACATGAACGAGTGGAATTTGTTGCAGTTCGCGGCCATCGTCGAGGGCATGGAGGACATGACGGCGACGATGGACAATTTTGCATTGAGGTGCAAGAAGATGCCGGGTCGACTCCGAGCCTTCGACGCCTACAAGAACCTGAATAAGAGGATTGAGGACTTCCAGATCGTCCTACCGTTACTCCAAGAACTGGCCAAACCTTCGGTCATGGTGCGGCACTGGGACGAGTTGCGAGCGTTGGTCAAAAATGATTTCGACCAGGAAAGCGCGGACTTCACGCTCGAGTTCATCATCTCGCTCAAGCTAGAAAACGTCGCCGACGAAGTGCTGGAGATTACGGACGGCGCGGACAAACAATTGAAAATCGAGCAGGACATCAAGGAGATCAATGGCATCTGGGAGGTCCGCGAATTTACGTTCAAGGACTGGAAGAGTAGGCCCATTCCCACCTTGCAAGGTACTGGTATTTTGACAGAAGAACTAGAAGAAAGCATCATGCAGATGCAGACCTTCCTGACGATGCGGCACGTGGCACCCTTCCGGGAGGAGGCCACTGAGCTCCTAGCTAACTTAAATGACGCCGCCGACACGTTGGAGCAGTGGGTCAAGGTCCAGCTCATGTGGTGCTCCCTCGAGTCCGTCTTCACGGGCGGCGACATCGCCAAGCAGCTCCCCATGGAGGCGAAGAAGTTCAGCAAGGTCGACAAGGACTGGACCAAGATCATGCAGGTCAGTCAGTCTACCTCATTAGTGGTACCGTGCTGCCAGAACGAGATGCTGAAGGCGAAGCTGCCGGAGATGTACGGGGAATTGGAGAAATGTAGCAAGGCCCTCGAGGGCTACCTGGAGCAGAAGCGAAGCAAGTTCCCGCGCTTCTACTTCTGTTCCAACAGTAAGTTGTTGCAGATCCTGTCGCAAGGCTCGGACCCCACCACGATGAATGCTCATTATGAAACGGTATTCGATGCGCTCGAGAAAGTCGACCACGATAAAAAAGACAAGGCCATCATTCGGACGATCCATGGGAGTGGCGGTGTCGGGCACGAAGAATTCCCCTTCATCAAGCCCGTGCCGGCGTCGGGCAATATTGAGGACTGGCTCACGACGTTGTTACACTACATGCAATTAACAGTAAAAGCCTTGTGCGCGACGGCCGGCGAGTACTGCGCCGCGACGGGCGTCGACATTCCGGGCTTGCGACGTTTCGTGGACGATAGCAAAGCACAAATCGCGTTGCTCGGGATCCAGTTCATGTGGACCGCGGACACGCAGACCGCTCTGGAGGAGTGCAAGCGCAAGAAGTCGGGCATGAAGGAGTGCAACGCGCGCCAGAACAATTTACTGTTGGAGTTGAGTTCGTGGTGTCTGCAGGATCTTGGTACGAAGGTCAACCGTAAGAAGATCGAAACGTTAGTGACGATCCACGTCCACCAGAAGGATGTCACAACAGAAATGTTCCAATTGTATAAAAAGAAGTTGATACACGACGCGAACGACTTCGAGTGGACGAAGCAGGCGCGCTTCTACTGGAGGCCGCAAGCGGCGGACGACTGCTCGCCCGAAGGTAGCGTCGTCATCGCGATCACGAACTTCGACTTCGCCTACTCCTACGAGTACCTTGGTAGTAAAGAAAGATTGGTCGTCACGCCGTTGACCGATCGGTGCTACATCACGCTCGCGCAAGCGCTAGGCATGTCCTTTGGTGGGGCTCCTGCGGGACCCGCGGGTACCGGTAAGACGGAGACCACGAAGGACCTTGGGGCGTCCCTGGGCATCTTCGTCGTGGTCACGAACTGCGGCGACCAGATGTCTTATAAAGATTGCGCCAAAATCTTCAAGGGCCTGTGCCAGTCTGGTATTTGGGGCTGCTTCGACGAGTTCAACCGCATCCGGTTACCTGTACTTTCCGTGGTGGCCCAGCAGGTCCTAAGTATCCAGAACGCGAAGAAGGCCGACAAGGCCTTCTTCCAGTTCCCGGGCGACCCGCAAGATGTTCGCTTGAACAAAGCAGTGGGCTACTTCATCACGATGAACCCCGGGTATGCCGGTCGCCAGGCCTTACCCGAGAACTTGAAAGCTTTGTTTAGAGGCGTCATGATGATGGTGCCCAACTTCCAGATCATCAAGAAAGTGAAATTGTGTTCGGTGGGTTACTCGCAGTACGAGATGCTCTCATTCAAGTTCTTCGTGCTCTATGATACCTGTAAGTTACAGCTCTCGAACCAGAAGCACTATGACTGGGGCCTCCGAAACATTTTGAGTGTGTTAAGAACGATGGGCGCCTCCAAAAGAAACAACATGGACAAGCCTGAGTCTTACTTAGTATACCAGACGCTGCGCGACATGAACCTGTCGAAGTTAGTCGCCCAGGACGTACCTCTCTTCCTCAGTATCCTAGCGGACTTGTTCCCGAGCATGAGCGCCCCGCCCAAAGCGGAATATCCGGACATGGAGGCGGCGCTCATGGAAGAATGTGAAAAAGATGGGAAGATCTTCTACGAGGGGCCCGAGGGTTCCGAGGGTACGCGCGGCGGCTGGGTCGGCAAGGTCATCCAGCTCTACGAGACGACGAAGGTGCGGCACGGCATTATGCTTGTCGGGCCGACTGGTGGCGGTAAAAGTACCATTTTCTACCTACTCCGAAGGGTACTCCACAAGATCATGGACCTGCAGCATCGCGCGTGCCGCTTCAACCCGAAGGCCATCCGGGCCCAGCAGATGTACGGCGAGGTCGACCCCGTCAGTCAGGAGTGGACGACGGGCGTCTTCGCGGCCATGTGGGCGAAAGCATGCAACCGGGACAACCCCTACAACACCTGGATTACCGCGGATGGACCGGTCGATGCGATCTGGATCGAGGATCTCAACACGGTCTTGGACGATAATAAAATTTTGACCTTGGCCAATGGTGATCGCATGCCGATGACGGACAACGTCAAGATGATGTTCGAGGTCGAGACCCTGAAGAACGCGTCGCCCGCCACCGTATCTAGGGCGGGTATCATCTACTTGTCTGAGGTCGAGTTGGACTGGGAGGCTCTATACACGGCGTGGGTCCAGAAGCGGCCCGAGGACCAGCGAGACATCCTGACGTCGCTCAAAGAAAAGTGGCTCGGGAAGTGCGACCCCATCGACCCGGGGCCGGCCTTTTCTTTCTTACAGCGCCAGACGACGCCCAAGCTCGCGACGGGGCGCATGGCCGTACTCCAAGCCATGCTCACATTAATAGACGGCTTCACCCTGGAAGCGGGCGCCCCCATCCAGACGGCCATCACGATTGACGGAGGCGACCTGGCCACGAACATGGAGAAGATCTTCATTTTAGCGTTTACCTGGTCCTTCGGCGCGCTGCTCGAGGCCGACGACCGCGCCAAGATGAACGAGTGGATGCAAGGGGTCGATAAAACAAATATGCCCGACGGCAATGTCTTCGAGTTTAAACTAGATCACGACTCGTGCGACTGGACGGCATGGACGGCGCCGGTCTGGAAGTATCCCGAGGGAGATACGCTGGACTTTGCCTCTATCTTAGTTCCTACGGTAGATGCTGAGCGCACTCAGTACTTGATCAAGCAGGCCCACAAGCAGAAGAAGGCCGCTCTGCTGATCGGTTCGGCGGGTACGGCGAAGACGGCGACGGTACGAATGTTCCTACAGTCATTGGACATGCTCACGAGAACCGTAAACTACTCCTTCGCGACGACCATGTTCGGCGCCCAGAACGCCGTGGAGGCCGAGCTCGACAAGCGGGGCGGCAAGAACTTCGGCCCGCCGAACGGCAACAAGATGACGTTCTTCATCGACGACATGTCCATGCCCGAGGTCAACAAGTGGACGGACCAGCCCACTCTCGAATTAATGAGGCAGTTGGTCGAGTACTCGGGCTTCTGCTTCCTGGACAAGGACAAGCGCGGCGACTTCAAGACGTGCGAGGATGTGTACTATATTGGCGCCATGGGCCATCCTGGTGGAGGTCGTAACGATATCCCGAACCGCCTGAAGCGGCAGTTCTACACTATTAATCTCACACCGCCGTCCATCAATTCGATTAATGACATTTATGGCCAGATGCTCGCGGGCCGATTCCCGGCGCGGCAGACGGAGACCGATCTGAAACTAGTCGTAAATGCGTTGACGAAGGCCACGATCAAGCTCTGGACCTTCATGCAGAACAAGATGCTGCCGACGCCGGCCAAGTTCCACTACGTCTTCAACATGCGAGATCTGTCGAGAGTCTTCCAGGGTGTTTTAGCTGTCCCTCATGATTCCATTAATACGGGCGGTACGAGAGGCACGGAAGGCACGTACACGGTGGCACCGCCCTCAACGCTCGTGAACGTGTGGAAGCACGAGTGCGAGCGCGTCTTCAACGACAAATTGACGAATTATAAAGATAAGGACGTGTGTTCGGGCGCCATCGAGGAGACGATCAAGGAGGTGTTTGATGAAGCAGTCGTAGCGGGCATCCCGGAGCAGGAGCTGCTCATGGTCAACTTCTTGCGGGACGATATATATGATGAGGACGGCGTCATGCAGGAGGAAGCGCCGAAGGTCTACGAGCCGGGCGGCACGCTCAAGGAGATCAAGGGTAGGGTGGATATGTTTTTAGATAAGTACAACGAAGAAAACCCGTCCAAAAAAATGGATTTGGTACTTTTTGATGATGCGCTCAAGCATATGATTAAAATTAACCGGCTGATGGAGATGCCGCGCGGCTCGGGTTTACTTGTCGGTGTCGGTGGTTCGGGCAAGCAGTCTCTGACGCGATTATCATCATATATTTCGCGCTTCATGTGCTTCCAGATCACCTTGACGAAGACGTATAACCAAGCCTCGCTGTTAGAGGATATTAGGACATTATATAGGAACGCCGGCGCCGGCAAGGGCACCACATTTTTATTCACGGAATCCGAGATCAAGGCCGAGTCCTTCCTCGAGACGCTTAATTCCGTACTGATGACGGGCGAAGTCCCCGGTTTGTTCGCCAAGGACGAGATCATGGCCATGACCGCGGAGCTCCGACCGTCGTTCATCAAGAATAGGCCTGGAGTGGAAGAAACCCAGGACAACCTGAAGGCTTACCTCACGGACGTCACGAGGGACAATTTACACTTGATGCTCTGCATGTCTCCGCTCAACCCCAAGTTTCCCGAGAGAGCTAGAAGGTTCCCCGGATTAGTGAGTGCACCGACCATTGATTGGTTTTTACCGTGGCCCGAAGAGGCCTTGGTGGCCGTCTCCAAGGGCTTCCTCGGCAAGTTCGAGATGGCCTGCGACGACGACATCAAGGGCAACATGATGACGACGATGGGCATGTGCCACGCCCATACCACTGACGTATGTCTGGAATATTTCGAGAAGATGCGGCGGCAGGTCTACCAGACGCCGAAATCTTATCTGAGCTTCATCGCGGCCTACCAAGTCATGTACAAAACGAAGCTCGCGGAGATCGAGCACAAGGAGGCGTCCATCCTGCTCGGCCTGGAGAAGCTCGAACAAGGCGCGAAGGACGTCGAGGACATGAAGGTCGTGCTCGCGGAGGAGGACAAGAAGCTGGCCGTGGCCTCCGAGGAGACGAACAAGATGCTCGAGGGCCTACAGATTTCATCTGCGGAAGCGCAACGGGAGGGCGACAAGGTCGCCAAGGACAAGGCGGCCTGCGAGGCCGACGCCGAGCGCATCGGCAAGGAAAAGGCCTTAGCTGAGATCGACTTAGCTAAAGCCCAGCCCTTCGTCGACAAGGCCAACAAGGCCATCGCCTCCATCAAGCCCAAAGATATTCAAGAAATAAAAGCTAATAAGAACCCCACGGACATCATCAAGATGATCTTTGACTGCATTCTGATTCTATTCAAGTTACCTTTGGAGAAGATCGTACCGGAGACCTTATATGTGAAGAAGGAGGACCTGCCGTTCTTCGGGACGTCGTTCAAGTTTAGTGGCCAGGCCATGCTCGGCGGTGCGAATTTCCTCACTGACTTGCAGGCCTTCGGTGCTGAGGGCAAGGATCTGATGAATGAGGAAACGGTCGAGTTCCTATTCCCCTACGTCGACCTGGGCACGGAGGAAGGTGGCGAGTACTTCACGCCGAAGGTCGCCAAGTCGGCGTCGAGCGCGGCCGAAGGCTTGTGTATCTTCGCCGCGGCGATGAAGGACTACTTCTACGCGTCGCGCATCGTCAAGCCCAAGCTCGAAGCCCTAGCTTTGGCGGAAGCCTCACTCAACGAAGCGGCGGAAAAGCTCAAGCAAGCCGAGGCCAAATTAGCCGAAGTCAACGCGAAATTAGGTGAGTTACAGGCCATGTTCGAGCGCCAGATGGGCGAGAAGAAGATCCTCGAGGACAACGCGAACATGCTCATGAAGAAGATGACGCAGGCCACTGATCTCATCGGTGGGTTGTCGGGCGAGCAGAAGCGCTGGACGGAAGACGCGAACGGGTTCGCGTCCGAGAAGTTAAGGTTGGTCGGTGACTGCGCCGTCGCGTGTGCGTTCGTGTCGTACTGCGGCCCGTTCAACCAGGAGTATCGAAGTTATTGCATCGTCGATAAATATTCGAATGAGTGCGAGACGCGGCATGTACCCGTGACCCAAAACCTGAACATCATCGAGTTCCTAGCTGATATCGGCACGATCGGCGACTGGAACCAGGAAGGGTTGCCCACTGATCCGTTGTCTATTCAGAACGGTATTCTGGTGACACGTTCAAGTAGATTCCCTCTGCTCATCGACCCGCAGGGCCAGGCCGTGGGCTGGATCACGTGCCGCGAGAAGGAGCGCCTGCCTGCTGCTTCGCCCACCGTCCAGTTAATGGACCCCAAAATCAAGGACAAGCTCGAATTTGCGATGCAGGAAGGTAAAGCATTTATCGTGCTCGGTGTAGAAAATGAAATAGACCCCATGTTCGATCCCGTATTGGAGAAGGAGTACGTCCAGAAGGGGCGGCGGTACATCATCACCATTTCCGACAAGCAGATGGACTACGACATGAACTTCATGGCGTATTTTATTACTCGCTTGCCGAACCCGTCGTTCTCGCCCGAGTTGCAGGCGAAGACGACTGTGGTTGATTTCACCGTGACCCAGAAAGGTCTGGAAGAACAGTTATTAGGTAAAGTGATTGGCAAGGAGCAACGAGCCTTAGAGGAGCAGTTGGCTTTAGTATTGCAAGAAGTAAATGCCAACACGAAGTCGCTCTTGGCCTTAGATGCTTCTCTGCTCGAGCGCCTGACGTCGAACACCGGTAATCTCTTAGATGACGAAGAGTTGGTCGACGTCTTAGCGTCAACCAAGGCCAAGGCCCAGGAAGTAGGCGAAAAACTAAAAGCGGCGGACGAGACGAAGATTTCGATTAATGAGAAGCGCGAACAGTTCCGACCGGTCGCGACGCGCGGCTCGTGCTTGTATTTCGCCATCGTCGAGATGTCGGCCGTCAATCCCATGTACCAGACGTCCTTAGCGCAATTTCTTGGCCTGTTCATGTCCTCCATGGACAAAGCCGAGCGGGCTTCGTTAGCATCGAAACGAGTCGAGAACATCATCGAGACCATGACCTACATTACCTATAGATACATCAATCGCGGGTTGTACGAGAAGGATAAATTAACATTCATCCTGATCTGCACGCTCAAAATCCTCGTGACGGCCGGTCTATTGAAAGGGGGTGATGTAACGCTCTTCTTGCGAGGCGGCGCGGCCCTCGACATCAACACCGCGAAGCGCAAGCCCTTCGGCTGGATGACGAACGACTCGTGGCTCAACGTTCTAGCGTTAGCCGACGCCTTAAAATTCTTCGCGAACATGCCTTCGGACATGGCCGCGAACGAATCCATTTGGAGGAAGTGGTACGAGGACAACGAGCCCGAGCAACTGGCCATTCCCGACTACGAGACTCGGATTTCCGAGAATGTCGAGATTGGACCATTCCTACGGTTGTTAGTGGTACGGATGCTGCGCATGGACCGGTGCATCTTACAAGCTCGAGATTTTATCAAGTCCACGCCGCAGATGGGTCCTAAATTCGTGGAACCGGTCACGGACACGATGGAGATGACGTACGACGAGTCCTGTGCCGAGGTGCCTACTATTTTCTTACTATCTGCGGGTGTCGACCCTACGGAAAGCATAGAATTACTCGCGAGGAAGAAAAAACTCCCACCCCCAGCGGTGATCTCATTAGGCGAGGGCCAAGAACCCGTCGCCATCAAGGCGTTGAACGGCGCCGCCCAGGAGGGTTTGTGGGTCATGCTGCAGAACTGCGAACTGGCGCTGGAACTGATGGCGGACATGGAGCAGATGTTCGCGAAGATGGAGCACATAGACCCCAATTTCCGGTTGTTCATCACGTGTCTGCCCCATAAAGATTTCCCGCTGGGCTTGTTGCAGATGTCGACGAAGGTGACGAACGAGCCGCCCATGGGCCTCAAAGCTGGTTTATTGCGTACCTACACGGTGACGGTGGATCAGGAACGATTGGAACGGGTCGAGACGGAGCAGTGGCGCAAGTTATTGTTTGGCTTGTCCTTCTTACATAGTGTCGTGCAGGAGCGGAGGAAGTTCGGCGCGATCGGCTGGTGTATCAAGTACGAGTACAACACGGCGGATTTGACCGCTTGCATTCTGTTCCTGGAGGGCCACCTGTACGCCGGACCCATCTCCTGGTCGACGCTCCAGTACATGGTCTCGGAGGTGCAGTACGGCGGCAAGATTACGGACTCTGTCGATCGTAGGATGTTCAACACGTATGCCGAGGAGTTCCTCAACCCCAAGGTCTGCGAGGAGGGCTTCTCCTACACTCCAGCAAATCCGGTCATGCCCATCCCCCAGAACTACAAGTATACCGTACCTGGACATATGGAGCTCAAGCCCTTCAAGGACTACATCGAGACCTTCCCCGAGGCCGACTCGCCCGAGATTTCAGGGCTGCACCCGAACGCCGAATTAACGTTCCGCATCAACGAGGTCAACGCCATGATCGCTACGTTAGGAGAAACCCAACCTAAAGGTGGTGGCGGAGGCGGTGAAAGTATCGAGGACGCGGTCACGCGCAAGGCCACGGAGTTGATTTCGAGACTGCCCGAGGAGTACAACGAGGACGACTACAAGCACAAGATTAATAAGCTGGGCGGCCTGACCATCCCCCTGAACATCTTCCTCTTCCAGGAGATCCAGCGGCTCCAAGACGTGCTGTCGAAGGTCGGCTTCCAGCTCGTGCAGTTGAAACTGGCGATCAAGGGCGAGGTCGTCCTGACGGACGAACTGGCCCAGGCCCTGGGTGCGATTGGCGGCGCGCGCGTGCCTCATTCTTGGATCTACACGCTGTCCGGCACGGAGTTTTCCTGGATCCTGCCGTCGCTCGGCCAGTGGTTCTCGTCACTCCTCGCGCGAGATGATCAAGATAGAACGTGGCTCAACAAGTCGCGGCCGCCGGCCTTTTGGATGACCGGGTGGTTCAACCCGACGGGCTTCCTGACGGCCATGAAGCAGGAGGTGACGCGCAAGCACAAGGCGGACAAGTGGGCCCTGGACGAGGTCGACTACCGGACGGAAGTGACGACCATGGAACGCGTCGATCAATGTAGAGCTGCTCCCCCGGAAGGTGTGTATGTCCACGGCCTGTTCTTAGATGGTGCCGCCTTGGACAACAAGCAGGGTCTGTTGGTCGAGTCGGTGCCCAAGACGCTCATCGTGCCCTTACCGGTCCTCTTCGTGTCGGGCTTGGTCCGCGACGAGGCCGTGAAACGGCGGATCGAGCTCTTCGGCAAGCACGGCCCCTACGAGTGCCCCGTCTACAAGTACCCCGTGCGCGGCGACGGCTACCCGGGCAACCCCGACATCAAGTGCTTCATCTTCTACGTGACGCTCAAGTGCACGGTCGAGAAGCCCAAGAACCACTGGACGCTCCGCGGCGTCGCGCTGCTCGCGAACGAGACCGCCTAGGCTCGGATACCGGCTCTTCCTTCGCCGGTCCTCTGCCTAAGTGGGTCATCTGTGGAATTCCTTTCTTTTTTGTTCGGGTACCTCGTGCGTACTACTAGTGACTCCCGCGCCGTGTAGGTCTCCGCCTAAGTAAAAATAAACGAGCTCCCAAATTCACAATTCACCATAGTCGTTCGCCGCGACCAAATATCTCAGAGTAGCGGCCCGGGAACATACCCTCGAGGCTCCCGGAACGCACCGCCCCGCGGCGACCAGGGAACGGGCGCCATCGGGTCCAAATTATTTACTTTTTTCAGATGCAGATCGGCTCCTGGTGGCCTCTCGGGGTAGGTCTGGTAGTGGGTAAGCGCCTGTACCGCACACGCCATCGATGTGGCGGCCTAGTGCTCTCGGAGGGCTCTGGAAGCAAAACATCTCTAAAAGAGGCTATTCCTCCGTGGGCTGCTGAGAGAAATCGACCAAAAATGCTTGAAGCGGCGGCGCATGCGGTGTAAGCGCGTGCACGTGTATAGTACCGACCCTAGGCGACCCAGGGACACCTCCTGGGCAGGGATTGAGAGGATTCCACCGGCGCGGCCGCCATAGACCGCAGGGCGCCCTCGGCCGCGAATTAAAAAATTTCGTTTTTCGGCCCCCAGTAAGTGTCCAATTGATCTCTTTGGACCATTAGCAAACGGAACGGTACTCAAACAGCTGCAGGTCGCGTTGGTTTTCAGCTAGTGTCTTACATGCCGCTAGCTTTACTTTGGCCGGCGCCGCGGGCTTTTTGAGCTGCGTCGTGCCCTGCATCGGCTTCCAGGGCTTTTATCTCAGCAATTCATAGCTCTGCGTCGACGCCCTGCGCCGCAACACGCCGCAGGAGCTCCGCTGAGCCACAGATTTCAAATTAGGCTGAGAGCGCCTCGGCAGCTCGAGCGGAGCAATCGCGCGCAGCGAGCCGCATGGCCCAGCAGCTCGCGCGCCTCACGGCGCCCTTCGACGCGAAAACGAGCCACAAGTACAACGTCGCGCCGGGCCAGCGCAGCTACGTCCAGCAGTACAGCCACGTCTACAACAAGAGGGCGGCGGCGCTCCGCGGCGAGCTGGAAAAAGCGGCCCGTAAAGCTTTCCCCGGCGTGAAAGTCGTGGGCCGCGTCGTCCAGGCCGCCGAGGCCAAGGGCGACCAGAGACTCGTGGTCCTGGGCACAACATTTAAAGCCTGCTCGCAGCGGCCCGACGTCATCGAGGGCAACCGCGAGCTGTTTGGGGCCAAGGCGGCGCCTCCCTCCAATCTAGCGGCGCCGGACGACGAAATTGTATTAGAGGACGAGAGCGGCCGCCTCAAATTACTGAAAGTTGATTCAAGAACGCTCGTGACGGGCCTGCCGGTTGCCTGTGTAGGAAAGAACACTCAAACAGGCTTCGAGGTCGAGCGTTTGGTCGGCTGCGGCTTCCGCAAGCCTCAGTCAAGTCCCATGGAGAGCGACGGCGCCAAGGTGTTGTTGATCGGTGGTTTAGCCTATAGCGGTGAGGACCGCGCCACGGAGCTCAAGGCCATGGCGCGCTTCGCGCTCTTGACGGACTGGCTCGGGGGCCGGCTTTCCGACGACGACGATTTTACGAGAAGCGTCGCGCGCTGCTTTTGCGTCGGCGACGTTGTGTGCCTCGATCCGGCGGCGGCGAAAGGGCGGGAACGCACGGCGCGCGCTTTGGATAACAAGAACGGCGACACGGAGGACAAGCACACCGTGCTCGCGCCCGTGCGCGCCGCGGACGTGAGACTTGCTAGACTCGCTTCCCTACTCCCGACGGCCTGTTTACCTGGGGCGCGGGACCCGACGTCCTTTGCGCTGCCGCAGCAGCCCTTGCATCCGCTGCTATTACCGGAGGCGAACCGCTACTCGACCTTCACGTCGCTCACGAACCCCGCCGAGGCGGCCGTCGGCGGCCGTTCTCTGTTAGCGCACGCGGGCCAGCCCGTGAACGACTTTTTGAGGTCGGCGTCCTACGAGCAAGGCGGCGCCGAGCGGATTATGGGAGACGGCGCGAAATGTACTGAACGCCACGTCGACGGCGATAGTGATGATGCCTTCCTCGCCTGTCTGGAAGACACGCTCTGGTGGCGCCACGCGGCGCCGACGGCGCCCGATACTTTACCGTCGTATCCCTTCAAGGACGGCGACCCCTTTGTGATGGAGGACCCGCCCGATATTCTTATTAGTGGCGCCGCGCCGGCCTTCGCCACCTCCCTCGCTTCCACCAAGGCGGGCGAGGCCTGCGCGCGCCTGGTGTGCCTGCCGTCCTTCGCCGAGACGGGCGTTTGTGCCGTTTTAGATCTGGAGACGCTCGCCGTCGAGCGGCTCTGCTTCGACGACGCCATGGACGAGGACGCGCCTAGCCCTCCCCCGGCCTCCGCTTAACTTAGTACTTCCGTTCTCTGGCCCTAGTGCGCGAGGCGCGGGTTGGCCGGGTCCGAAATTTTCCCGCTTTTGCCCATGGATCAGTCGCCTAGGGATATATTGGGCCGGACGAGGGCTCCGAGGCCTGGCTCGCCGGACGCCCACCTCGCACTCGGCTGCTTTGCTGAGCTACTCGCAGACCGGATTAGTCCTTCGCGTTGCACCTGGGCCTCACTACTGCTGCTGCGGACAAGGTGGGACACCACCTCGCAGCCCTGCAACCTCGAGACAAAACTCGCGAGCCGAAAATAGCGCGGGAGGCGAACCTGCAAACAAAAAGTCAGGGAGAGGACCTCCTACAAAAGTAACGCCGTCGGCGCAAGATCCAGCCCAGAGGACCGGAAAAGAACGCCGCCGGAGAGAGCGAAGCCAACTATAGCCGAGCAAGATGCTGGGCCCGAGCGGCGAGTTCGTCGAGTTGCGCGTTTCCGGCGTCCCCTGTCTTCGAAGCGACGCGCCCGAGGCGCACCTCACACAGGCACGAGCTGCCGTTCAACATCATGTGGGCGAGATTAAAGCAGGTCGGCTGGACCTGGAAGCAGGGCTCCGGCCTCCACCCCTACTCGTACTTCCGGCCCGGCGCGAACACGTCGCTGCGCAAGGGCGCCCTCGAGGGCCGGGACTACTTCTCGACGGAGGCGGCCGTCGTCCAGTTCGTCAAGTCGCGGCGGATCAACGGCCTCCGGGGTAGGATCGGGGCCGTGGGCGAGGACACGCGGCGGCGCGCGGCGGAAGACGACGCAGCTCTAGAGGCGGCGCGGGAGCGCGAGCGGGCGGGACGCCGGACCTACCGCCTCGTCTACGGCGGGCGCTTCGGCGCGTGGCCGGTCCTATCAGGCCGGGATTTGAGATCCGCGCCGCTCACGGACCTGCGGGAGGGCGACGGCGCGGTGGCACCGGGCGGCGCGGCGACGCCACGCGGTGGCTGGGTCCATGTCGTCGCCGTCAAGCGCGCGGACGGGACCGAGGAGGAGCTCGCGCGGGCGGGCTTCTGCCGCCTCGACGCGACGGACGACGGGCGGCGCCAGCTCTACCAGGACGGCGAGCAGCCGCGGGCCGGCGTCGTGCGCGTGTCCGCGGCGCTGCTCCAGCGCTGCGAG